>OGIM01000039.1_pt1 | contig 71927 bp, 64 predicted proteins | sample 1571801 | NCBI WGS metagenome assembly OGIM01 (sample SAMEA2582106, study PRJEB24529) | metagenome | biome: Human gut stool | place: China | collected 2011
TCTTTCGATATTGTTCAATTTTCAAGGTCCTGTGCGCCGCAGCCTTGCGGCTGACGACTTGATTATTTTACCACAGAAGCGGTTTTTTGTCAAGCACTTTTTTGAGAAGCTTTTGAACTTTTTGAACTTGAATCGCTCAGCAGTTTCTCGGTGCTAGCCGTGAGCTTGTCGGGGTGAGACCCCTCCATCTTGCTTTCGCAAGACCGCTCTGTTTGCTTGAACGCCCCACTGGGGCGTTCATTGCTTTCGCAACCGCAAAACTTTTGAACGTTCATTGGTTCTTTTCAAGGGCTTCCTGCTGAGCTTTCAGAAGTCATTCTTTTATCTCAGCGCTTGGCGCTCAAGTATAATACCACACACCGGGACAGTTGTCAACACTTTTTGACATCTTTTTTAAAAGAAAATTGAGTTTGCTTCACCCATATTGTGCTTTCTCCCTCTCCCCCATGCAAAAAGGCCGTCCATGCACTGCACAGACGGCCTTAGGTCTATATATAATTACTTATATAATATGCGTTTAGCGGATCTCGATGCCCAGCTTGAACTTCAGGTTGCCAAGGATCTTCTTGACCACGCGCTCCACTTCCTCAGCAGAGACTTCCTTCTTAGGATCAGACAGGGACAGGCTGAAGGCCATGCTCTTTTTGCCCTCGCCGAGGTTTGCACCACGATAGATATCGAACAGCTTGACCTCGCTGACCAGCGGGCTGGCCTTGCGGATGGTCTCCTCGATCTCGCCGCAGGACACAGCCTCGTTGCAGACCAGAGCCAGATCGCGCTTGACGGGTGCATAGGGGCTGAGGGGCTTATAGCGCAGCTCGCCCTCTACACAGGACATCAGAGCCTCGTAGTCCAGCTCGCCCAGATAGATATTCTGGCTGTCCTTCTGCTCCTTGGCGATCTCCAGCTCAGCGTTGATCTCGTTGGCCAGCTTGCCGAACACGCCCAGCCGCTTGCCATTGCAATACACAGCGGCACCGATGCCAGGGTGCAGCCATGCGGCAGTCTCGCGTTGATAATCAAAGGTCAGGCCAAAACCGGCTGCCAGTGCTTCCAGTGCGCCCTTGACGGTGAAGAAGTCCTCCTCGGGGCCGAAGGCACCGATGCAGAGGGTCTGGCGCTCGTGGGGGTGCTCACTGATGGGCAACTCCTTAGCCAGATAGACCGGTGCCATCTCGAACAGGCGACCCTCGGCGTTGCCCTTTTTCAGGTTGTCCACGATGACGTTCAGCATGGAGGGGGTCAGCAGTGTGCGCATGATGGACAGGTTCTCGCTGATGGGGTTCAGGATACGGATGGCCTTGCGGGTTTCGTCCTCAGCAGGGATATGCAGCATATCCAGCTCGGCGTTGGAGTAGAAAGCCAGCGTGGAGGCCTCGTAGAAGCCCTGTGCAGCCAGCAGGCGCTTGGTCTTGAGCTGCTGCTTCTGGTCGTAGTTCAGGCCGCCGTTGGTAACGGAGGCAGTGTTCAGGAAGGTGGGCACGATATGGTCGTAGCCGTACTCACGGATGACCTCCTCGGCCAGATCCGGGAAGCTTTCCACGTCATCACGGTACAGGGGTGCGGACACATCCCAGCTGCCATCGGCCTGCACGTCCACAGTAAACTCCAGACGCTGCAGGATGTCGATCATGGTCTGGTCGGGCACGGTGATGCCCAGCACGCCGCAGATCTTAGCCGGGGTGGTGACGATGTGCTTGCGCTCCAGCGGGCGGCCATCGGTCAGGTCGTATTCCAGCGTGGTGATATCACCACAATCCAGCTGCTGGATCAGGTGCAGAGCGCGTGCCAGACCCAGCTGCGGAGAGTAGCGGTCCACGCCCTTTTCGTAGCGGGCAGAGGAATCGCTGTTCTGACCCAGTGCGCGGCTGGTCTTACGCACGCTGTCACGGGCAAAGGTAGCGCACTCGAACAGCAGGCTGGTGGTGTTATCGTCCATGCCGGAGTTTGCGCCGCCCATGATACCGGCCAGCGCTACCGGCTTTTCGGCATCGCAGATGACCAGATTATTGGGGTTCAGAGTGAACTCCTTCTCGTCCAGCGTGACGATCTTTTCGCCCTCGTGGGCGCGGCGCACATCAATGGTGCGGCCGGCGACCTTATTCAGGTCAAAGGCGTGCATGGGCTGACCCATCTCCAGCAGGGTGTGGTTGGTGATATCCACCACGTTGCTGATGGAGCGCAGGCCGCACAGTGCCAGATGGCGCTTCATCCAGCGGGGAGACTCGCCCATGCGGATGTTGCGGACATAGTGTGCCATATAGCGAGGGCACAACTCCGGTGCTTCCACCTTGACGGTGATGGGAGCGTCCGGCTCGCAGACTGCCTTGTAGTCCATGGCGGGCATGTGCAGGGGCTTGCCCAGAACCGCAGCCACCTCGCGGGCGATACCCAGAACGGACTGGCAGTCCGGGCGGTTGGCGGTGATAGAGATATCGAAGATGTAGTCGTCCAGACCCACCACCGGGGCAATGTCGGTGCCGGGGACGGAGTCCTCGGGCAGGATGAGCAGGCCGTAGACCTCAGAACCCGGGAACAGGTCATCGTTCAGCCCCAGCTCTGCGCCGGAGCACAGCATACCGTTGGACTCCACGCCCTGCATCTTGCGGGCCTTGATGGTGATACCGCCGGGCAGGGTGGAGCCATCCAGTGCGGTGGGCACGCAATCGCCCAGCTTCATATTAGCGGCACCGGTGCTGATGCGGATCTCGTGACCGTAAGCGCCGCAGTCCACCACACACTTGGTCAGGTGGGTGCCCTCCTGCTTTTCCATCTCCACGATCTTGCCGACGACCACCTTGCTGATGCCGGCATCCAGCGGGATGAGCTCTTCCACCTCGAAGCCGCAGGAGAACAGCTTCTCCTCCAGTTCCTGTGCGGTAACATCGATATCAACGAATTCTTTTAACCAACTGAAAGGTACTTTCATTGTTTGTTCTCTCCCCTCTTATTCGTGGAACTGCTTGAGGAACTGCAGATTATTCTCGAACATCAGACCAATGTTGTTGATGCCGTATTTCAGCATGGCGATACGCTCAATGCCAATGCCAAAGGCGAAACCGGAGTACTCGTCCGGGTCGATGTTGCAGTTTTCCAGCACCTTACGGTTGACAACGCCGCCGCCCAGCACCTCGATCCAGCCGGTGTGCTTGCACAGGGGGCAGCCCTTGCCGTGGCATTCGAAGCAGCTTACGTCCACCTCCACGCTGGGCTCAGTGAACGGGAAGTAGGAGGGACGCAGGCGGGTGCGGGTGTCGGCGCCAAACAGCTTCTGCACAAAGGTGTTCAGCGCGCCCTGCAGGTCGCCCAGCGTGATGCCCTTATCCACGACCAGACCTTCCATCTGGTGGAACATGGGGCTGTGGGTAGCGTCCGAGTCGGAGCGGAACACGCGGCCGGGCATCAGGATCTTGATGGGCGGCTTCTGAACGTCCATGGTGCGGATCTGGCCGCCGGAAGTCTGGGTACGCAGCAGGAATTCATCGGACAGATAGAAGGTATCCTGCATATCGCGGGCGGGGTGATCCTTGGGCACGTTCAGGCGGGTAAAGTTGTGGTCATCGTCCTCGATCTCCGGGAAGGTGCCCACCGAAAAGCCCATGCCGGAGAACACGTCGATGATCTGGTTGGTGATCAAGGTCAGCGGGTGCAGGCCGCCCATGGGGCGGGTCTTGGCGGGCAGAGTGATATCCACCGTCTCGGCGGCGTTGCGGGCAGCAAGTTCTGCCTGCTTCACGGTCTCGGCAGCGGCATCGTAGTCTGCCTGCACCTTCTGCTTGAGTTCGTTGATGATCTTGCCCATGGCGGGGCGCTCTTCCGGCGCAACGGTGCGCAGATTCTTCATCAGGGCAGGGATCTTGCCGTTTTTGCTGAGGTATTCCTGCCAGAAGGAAGCCAGCGTCTCCTTGCTGGACACCTGACCAAGGCTTTCAGCGGCCTGCTTGGCCAGCTCATCGATCATTGCTTGCATGGATTTTCTCTCCTTTATTCTTTGTGTTCATGGAGCGGAGTATAACAAAAAAGCTCCGTCCCCTGCCCGACTGCTCAGGCAAAAGGGACGAAGCTGTGACTATTTCTGCTCCGCGGTACCACCCGGTTTCCGTCTGCACAAGGGCAGACGGCACTCAAACGCCGTAACGGGGCGCAACCGTCCTGTGCTAGTAGATGCATCCGCATCGTTCGCGCAGGCCGCTCGGGAGCGAACTTCAGCCCCTGCCGCACATGGAAGCCCTTTCAGCCGGTGAAGCTTCTCTCTTTGCCGTGCAGACAGCGCCTACTCTCTCCGTCGCTGCGTTTGGTACTATGATAACCAAGAGTTATGTTACCACATTTTGCGGCGGTTTGCAAGCCGCAGAGCGTTTTTTGTTTGCCGGAGCTGCATTTTGCGCCCTCTTTTCGGTCAGGCGGCAGGCCTCGCAGGCCGTGATGCAGCACACCGCGAACACCAGCAGAGCGCAGTCTGTCGGCACCCGCTGCATGGGCACCACCCGGGCACACAGGGTATTGAAGCTTTCCACGGCGCTCTGCGGCAAGCCCAGATAAAACAGCGCCAGCGAAAGCGGCAGATGCAGCACCCTGCCCCACAGCAAGGGGCGAAGCGAGACCTCCGGCGGGCAGAGAGTGCGCACCTGCAGCAGCACCGAAGCGCCCTGCACGCTGAGCGCGGCGCAGCACAGCCCGCTTGCCCACAGACCGATGCGGACGGCGTAGTCGCAGCCGGAGCACACTTCCAGCAGCATGGCCGGAAAGGGTGCAAGCGCCGCAGGCAGCAGCAGCCCGCAGCCTGCCGCCAACAGCCGGAAATACAGCACAAAGCCGCATAATTTCAGGTAGGTCACCGCTGCCTGTGCAAGGATAGCATCCAGCGCCGGCGGCGGTGCTTTTTGCGCGGCAGCGGGCGGTGCGGGCAAGGGTTTTGGTCTGCCGCAAACACGGCAGAGCAGCGCCGCCGTCAGCCAGCCCGCCAGCACCTGTGCAGCAAACAGGCATATCCCGGCTGTGCGGCTGCCCAGCAGCTGCTCCCCTACCGTCAGGATGACAAAGGACGGCCCGGAGCAGATGCAGGCGGGCAACAGAGCTGAAGCTTCCTGCGGGGTCAGCTCTCTGCTGCGGACTGCCTCGGCAGCAGCGGCAGCGGCAGGGGCAAAGCCGCCCACAAGGCCGATAAGCAGCACACTGCCCGCGCTGCGGCTGCGCAGACCGATGCAGCGTACCACCGGCCAAAGCAGCACGCCCAGCACCTCGCCTGCGCCGCTGCGCATGATGAGCGCCGACACCACCAGAAACGGAAACAGTGACACCAGCAGCGGCCCGCCGCAGAGCGCAAGACCCTGCTGCAAGGCATCCGCGCAGGTCTGCGGCGCGGCAAATACCAGCGCCGCCGTGGCTGCACCCAGCAAAAAAAGCCCCGGATGCAGCAGTTTGCAGCTTTTACTCATAAGCACGCCCTCCCCCTCCATATATATGGAAGCATGGGCTGTGCAATGTACAAGGCGCGGGACGGGAGGGACAACGATGGCCAGAGCACACCACGACCGGCGCACCCCGGGCGACTGGCTGCGCGGGCTGTTCCGACAGCCGCCGCCCGGGTTTTACAGCCGCCCTGCCGTATACCTGAGTGGCGACCGGATGGAGATAGAGCATTTTTGCACGGTGTTGTTTTTTGATGAAAACAAGCTGTGCCTGCGGCTGGCAAAGGGGCAGTTCACGGTATACGGCAGCGGACTGCGCATCTGCACCCTGACCGCCGCCCGGCTGACAGTACAGGGGCAGTTTTTGCGCACCGATTTTTCCGATGAATAGGAGGCCGCCATGGAAGCTGCAAGCTTTTGGGCCGGGATACGCTTTACCGCCCGGAACGGCAGCCCCGAGGCGCTTTTGACCGATGCCGCCGGGCAAGGGCTGCATTTATATGGCATTTCTTCCCTGCCCGGGGGCTTTTGCGCCCACTGCGCTGCTTGGCAGTACCGGCGGCTGGCCGCACTTGCCCGGCACAGGCGGGTGCGGCTGCGGGTGGAAAAGCGAAAAGGGCTCTATTTTTTGCTCCGTCCGCTGCTGCGGCGCAAGGGGCTGTGGGTAGGGCTGGCCGCTTGGGGGCTGGTGCTGGTCTGGCTGCAAGGGCTGGTGTGGGCGATGGACTATGGCAGCCTGACCACCGGGCAACGGGCGCGGGCGGGTGCAGTGCTGCGCAGCTGCGGCTTGCAGCCCGGCACTGCCGTAACTGAGGAGCTGCTGCGCACCGGAGAGTACGCCCTGCTGGAAAGTGGGGAGTTCTCATGGGCAAGCCTGAATTTTGAAAAAGGCCGACTTGCGGTGGAAGCCGCCCCTGCCCATGCACGGCCGGAAATCGCCGCAGGCACCTTACACGGGCTGCGGGCAAAGTGCAATGGAACGGTGCTGCGTACAAATCTTACCAGCGGCACCATGCTGGTAGTCCCCGGGCAAACCGTGGAAGCCGGGCAAGGGTTGATTGGCACAGCACGCAGCGAGCGGGACGGCACTTTGATCTTTGCCCCAGCGGCAGGCACGGTGGTGGCGCAACTGGAGTGGCAGACAGAACAAAGTGTTCCGCTGGCAGAGACCCTGCCGCAGCTGACCGGCGAAAACAAAACAAATTACCGGCTATTTTTTGCGGGGCACTCTAGCGTGTTCCTTCCTTCCGTACCAGATGGGGACGGGCTGTGCCGCACCCGGCATTTGCAATTAGAGGTTTTCGACCTGCCTCTGCCCTGCGCGGTGGAGGAGACAGTCTTTTATGGGCAGCAACAAGAAACGATATTTCGCACCGAGGCGCAGGCGCTTACGCTGGCACGGCTGCAAGGACTGCGGGCGCTGCACGATGCTTTCCCGGATGCTGAGATCTTCGCCCGCCGGGAGGAATGCACCGTGCAGGAGGATACGTTGCATTATAATGCGGTGTATACCGTGGCGGCAGATATCTGCACATAACAAGCGGAAAGATTATTTTCAGGTCTGGAAAATCTGCGGATTTTCCAGAACTATCTTTTCACTGGATGGTCTGAGCAGCTTCGGCGGCCTGTGCATCGTACTCGGCAAGCAGAGCGTTCAGGTCGTACTGATACTTGCTGTGGCAGAAATGGCACACCACCTCACAGTTGGGGTCCTCGTCCCGCATCCGCTCAAGCTCGGCACGGCCAAGGCTGAGCAGCATCTCCTTGGTGCGTTCGGCACTGCAATCGCACTGGTACTGCACCGTGCGCTCGTCCAGCACGTTGGGGGCAAAGCCCGCCAGCGCCAGCTGCATCATGTCCTCGGGGGTCTTGCCCGCATGGAGCAGTTCGGTGACAGAGGGCATGGCGTTGATGTTCTTTTCCAGCTGGTCGATCTCAGCATCGGTAGCGCCGGGCAGCAGCTGTACCATAAAACCACCGGCGCAGAGGATGGACAGGTCCTTGTCCACCAGCACGCCCAGCGCCATCACGGTAGGCACCTGCTCACTGTACGCATAGTAGCTGGTCAGATCCTCAGCGATCTCGCCGGATACCAGCGGCACCTGCCCCACCGTGGGCTCCTTTTGCAGGCGGTTGTCCCGGATGATGGTCAGCACGCCGTCCTTGCCCACGGCAGTGCCCACGTCCAAGTGGCCGTTGGCTTTGGCGGGCAGCTCCACCAGCGGGTTATCGATGCAGCCCTTCACGTTGCCGGTGCCGTCGGTGCAGGCGATGAGCACGCCCGCAGGGCCGCCGCCCGCCACACGCAGGGTGATGCGGTCGCGGTCATCCTTGAGCATGGAGCCCATCAGGGTCGCGCCGGTGAGCAGGCGGCCCAGTGCCGCGCTGCAAGTGGCGCTTGTGGTGTGAAGCTTTTCTGCTTTACGGACGATATCGGTGGAATCCACACCGCAGAACACGACACCGCCGTTCTCGGACAGGCCGCGGATCAGGTTTGCCATAGGTTATTCCTCCAGTTGTGTATACTGTTTTGTTGCGCAGAAGAAGTAGCGCTGGCTTTCTTCGGTCAGCGGGCCGAAAGTCTCGCCATCGCAGACGCTTTCCAGCGCAAAGCCGTGCTTTTCCAGCGATGCACGGATGGTATTCAGATCATAGGTATACTCACAGAATTCCTCGTGGAAATGCTCGCCGGTCTCGTGATAATCGATGTCCACCGTGATCTCCACTTTGCGGTCGGCAGCGTTATAGTGGTTGCGCCACACGCAGGAGGCGTCCTCTTCCTCAAAGGTGAACTCGTTATCGCCCAGAACCTTCTGGTGTTTATAGGGGGTGTTCATATCAAAGAGGAACACGCCGCCTTTTTCCATAAAGAAGCCTGCGTTGGCAATAGCGGTATCCAGATCCGGGATGTGATTGAAGGTATCAAAGGTAGATACTGCCGCACGGATGGTGCCGTAAAGATCCAGCTTGAGCAGATCCTGCCTCAGCAGCAGCAAACGGCCGGAAAGCCCCAGCTGCTCGGCTTTATCCCGCACCACACAGAGCATCTCCTCGGACTGGTCAATGCCGATCATATCGTAGCCCGCCTGCGTGAGCATCAGGGTCAGTTCCCCGGTGCCGCAGCCAAGGTCGGCCACGATGCCGTTGTGGATGCCGTGGGCTTCCAGCTTTGCGTGGATCTGGCTGTACAGGGCGTCGTAGTCCGCCTCGCCGTTGAATTCATCGTAAAAGTAGGCAAATTCGTTGTAAGCCATGGCGTTACTCCGCTTCCTCGTTTTCCGCAGCCACCGCAGCGTTGAGCACTGCCTGCAGCTCCGGGATGCCGTAGCCGTTTTCGCCGCTGGTCAGTACCACCTTCTGACAGCCGTAGGGGCGGCAGATGTTTTCAAAGTCCTCCAGCGTTTTGGCCAGCTGACTCTTTTTCAGCTTATCTGCCTTGGTCAGTGCCACCACATAGGGGATGCGGTGGTAGTGCAGATAGCGCAGCATCTGCAAGTCATCTGCGCTGGGGGCGTGGCGGCAGTCCAGCAGCTGCACCAGCAGGGTGTGGTGGCGGGGTGCCTCGAAATAGCTGTTGATGAGGTCGTCCCAGCGCTCGCGGTCGGCGTTGCTCACCTTGGCGTAGCCGTAGCCCGGCAGGTCCACAAAATAGCAGTCGTCCACCGAATAGAAGTTGATGGTAGCCGTTTTGCCCGGCGTACTGGACACGCGCGCCAGATTTTTGCGGCTGCACAGCTTGTTGATGAGGCTGGATTTGCCCACATTAGACCGCCCCGAAAAACTCAACTCCGGGCGGTCACTCTCGGGCAGCTGGCTGGAAATGCCATAGCTGGCAATAAAATCAGCTTTGTTGAAGATCATGGCGTGTTCCTTTCTGTTTTTTCAGCAGACAGCGCCCGGCTGGTTCTTCTCAGGCGCGGCAGGGATGCGGCTCTCCCCTGCCTTGGACTTTTTGGTGCGGGGACGGCCTGCGGTGCTCTTGGCAGCCTTCGGCTTGAGCAGAGCGGCAGCCAGCACCTGCGAGAGGTTCTGCATGGGCAGGAAGGTCAGGTTTTTCTTGACTTCCTCGTCCACCTCGTACAGATCCGGCTCATTATCCTTGGGGATGAGCACGGTCTTCATACCCTCGCGGTAGGCAGCCATGCTCTTTTCCCGCAGACCGCCGATGGGCAGCACATTGCCGTGCAGGGTGATCTCGCCGGTCATGGCCACATCGCCGCGCACCGGCACACCGGACAGGCAGGACACCAGTGCCGTGGTCAGGGTGACGCCGGCAGAAGGGCCGTCCTTGGGCACAGCACCCTCAGGGGCATGAATGTGCAGATCGCACTTTTTCAGCCGCTCGGGGTCGATGCCGTATTCCTCGGCGTGGACACGCACCCAAGTGACTGCCAGCTGTGCGCTCTCCTTCATCACATCACCCAGAGAGCCGGTAACGGTGATCTTGCCGGTGCCGTTATCCATGACCTGCACCTCGATGGGCAGGGTCTCGCCGCCTACGCTGGTCCATGCCAGACCGTTGGCGATGCCCACGGCGTTGGTGCGGTTGAGGAAGTCCGGCTTGACGATGCGGGGGCCAAGCAGCTCCTCCAGCATGGTGGCGGTCACCGCCACGCTTTCCACCTCGCCGGAAGCGATCTTGCGGGCGCACTTGCGCAGCACGCTGGTAATGGTGCGCTCCAGATTACGCACACCGGCCTCGCGGGTATAGCCGTCGATGATGCCGTAGAGTGCGCCCTGGTTCATGGTGACCTTGCCGGTCAGGCCGCAGGCTTTGAGCTGCTTGGGCAGCAAGTGCTTGCGGGCAATGTTATACTTTTCCACGCGGGTATAGCTGGGCAGCTCGATGACGTCCATGCGATCCCGCAGCGGGCCGGGGATGCTGCCCAAGTCGTTCGCGGTGGTGATAAAGAGCACATGGCTCAGATCAAACGGGATATCAATGAAATGATCGTTGAAGGTGCTGTTCTGCTCCGGGTCCAGCGCCTCCAGCAGAGCTGCCGCCGGGTCGCCCCGGAAGTCCCCTGCCAGTTTGTCGATCTCGTCCAGCAGCATCAGGGGATTGGAGGACTTGGCGGTGATCATGGCGCTGATGATCTTGCCGGGCATGGCACCGATGTAGGTGCGGCGATGACCGCGGATCTCGGCTTCGTCCCGCACGCCGCCCAGACTGATGCGCACATACTTGCGGCCAAGGCTTTCTGCGATGGAACGTGCAATACTGGTCTTGCCAACACCCGGAGGGCCGACCAGACAGATGATCTGTGCCTTTACATCCGGTGCCAGCTTGCGCACGGCCAGCGTTTCCAGAATGCGGTCCTTGACCTTTTTCAGGCCGTAGTGATCCCGGTCTAAGATCTGCTGGGCGCGGTGGATATCCAGATCATCCACGGTCATGGTGTTCCACGGCAGATCCAGACAGGTATCCAGATAGGTGCGGATGACCGTAGCCTCCTGATTGCTGCTCTGCATCCGGGACAGGCGGTCTACCTCCTTGAGCAGCTTTTTCTCGCTGTCCTCGGCAAGGTGAAGCTCCCGGATCTTGCGGCGGTAATCATCGGCTTCGGCGTGGGTATCGTCCCCCTCGCCCAGCTCATCGTTGATGATGTGCAGCTGCTCGTGCAGGTAGTAATCGCGCTGGTTCTTGTCCATGGACTCGTTGACCTTTTCCGCGATCTCCTTTTCGATCTTCATCACCTGACATTCACGGCGCAGCATCTCCACAAGGCGCTGCAAACGGCCATTGAGGGTATTCTCGTTCATCACAGCCTGCTTGTCCTCGTAGCGGAACAAGAGGTTTGCCGGCATATATTCGGTGAGGAACATAGGGTCATCGCTGGAAACGATGGTGAACACCACGTCCTTGGCAAGGCGCGGGTTCATGCCCAGATACTCGTCAAAGCCGGTCTTGAGGGCGCGGAGCAACGCCTCGGTCTCCACAGCTTCTTCGGGCTTTGCAGCACGCACCGGAGCGGAGCGCACGGCAGACAGCAGAAAATCGCCGGTGGTATCCAGCTCGGTCAGCTTGGCGCGATACTTGCCCTCCACCAGCACCTTGACCAGCTCATCCGACACGCGCAGCACCTGCTTGACCTCGGCCACTACGCCGTAGGTGTACAGGTCCTGCTGGGTGGGCTCGCTGGTCTCCATCTCCTTTTGGGCAACCAGAAATACGTTGGAGTTGTTGGCCATGGCCCACTCCACGGCGGCAATGCTCTTTTCCCGCCCGACTTCAAAATGAACAAGGTTGTTGGGGAACACCACCAGCCCACGCAGCGCGATGGTAGGCAGATGGAGCTCCTTCCGCTCGACCTTGATAGTAACTTTTTCAGACATATACAAACACCTCCCGACTGCCGCTTGTGTCCCTGTGCTGCGGCAGCGCTATCCTTTGGGGTCTTTTTAATAAAAATACAGTTGTTTCCTTATTATACAGATTTCCGGCCAAAATGCAACTGCCTTGCCGGAATGGTCGGTCATTCGGGGCGGTTTTCGTGGGTGTTGAAGCCCATTTTGCCCAGCGCGGGCAGCAGCGCCCGCAGGGTGACCGAGGTGAGCGCGCCCATGACAAGCCCCAGCACCAGCATGACCGGCGCATAATACAGCGACAAGGACGAGGAGATGATGACCCCCGCGCCCAGCAGCTGCCCCACGTTATGCGCCAGTGCGCCGCAGACCGACAGGATGAACCATGTGGGACGCACCGGCAAAAGATAGTACAGCACCCACATCACCGCAAGGGACAAAAGTCCGCCGCACAGCGAGAGGAAGCCCGCCGTGAAGCCGGACACTAGAAAGACGAACAGCGCCTTGAGCACATCCAGCACCAGTGCCTGCCGGGGACCCATGAAGAACAAGGCATACATGACCACGATGTTGGCAAGACCCAGCTTCATGCCCGGCAAAAGCCCCGGGATGACCAGTGTTCCCTCGATGAAGGAAAGCGCCATGGCCAGCGCAAACAGCAGACCAGACAGGGCGATGTGCCGTGTTTTTTGATAGTTGCGGTGATTTTTAGGCATAGAGGATACGCTCCTTTATTCTTCGGGCTGCTGCGTCTGCTCGTAGGCTTCCTGCTCTTCCATGGCGGCTTCCCATGCGGCAAAAAGCTCCTCCTGATGGAAGCGCAGGTCGCTCAGCTCATCGCTTTTCTGGCGCAGCAGGTCGGGGTCGTTGTACACCTCCGGGGAGTTGATCTCGTTGTCCAGCTCCACCTCGCGTGCACCGCAGGCCTCCATCTCGTCCTCGCAGGCCTTGATCTTGGCGCGCAGCTCGGCGCGGCGGCGGCGCTGCTCCTTGCCGTAGCCAGTCTTGGCGGGCTCGGCAGCCTTCTGGGCAGCCTGCACCGGGGCGGCACGTCCCATCAGGGCATCGTAGCTGGGGTAGAGCACGGCCTTGCCGTCCTCAAGATAGAGGATGGGACAGGCCAGACTGTTCATCAGGTGACGGTCGTGGGTAACCAGCAGCAGGGTGCCGGTGTAGGCCATCAGTGCTTCAGTCAGGTTTTCGCGGGTATAGATGTCCAAGTGGTTGGTGGGCTCGTCCAAAAACAGCAGGTTCGGGCGTTCCAGCACGATCTCTGCAAAGCGCAGACGCGCCAGCTCGCCGCCGGACAGTGCCTCGCAGGGCTTGAACACGGTATCGCCCCGAAAACCCAGCTTTGCAAGGTGGCTGCGCACCTCCAGCTCGGTCATGCGGGGGTACTTGTTCCAAATGACATCAATGACCCTGCCCTGCCCCAGACGGTTCTGCTGCTGGGCAAAGATGCTGGGACGCGCCCCGGTGCCCAGCCGCACCATACCGCCGGAGGGGCGGCGCTTGCCGTCCAGCACCTGCATCAGGGTGGATTTGCCCGCACCGTTGGGGCCGGCAATGATGAGCCGCTGCCCGCGGCAGACCGTATAGGTAAATGGTTCCAGCAGGGTACGCTCCCCGATCTTGATGCTGAGGTTTTTCAGCATCACCAGTTCATTCCACGGTTCTACGTCATATTCAAAGCGGAATTTCAGCTGGTTGGTCTCGTCCTTGGGTGCCTCGGTGATCTCCAGCTTTTCCAGCTGCTTGCGGCGGCTCTGCGCCATTTTGGTGGTGGAGGCGCGCACAAGGTTACGGTCCACATAGTCCTGCAGCTTTTCAGCCAGTGCCACATCGGCATCGTGCTGCTTCTGGCGCAGGGCATCGGCAGCTTCCTTCTGGGGCAGATAGGCCGAGAAGTTGCCCTTGTAGGTGGTCATGGTCTGGAAGGACACCTCCCAGATCTTTGTACAGACATTATCGAGGAAATAGCGGTCGTGGCTGACAACCAGCACCGCGCCGGAGTAGCCCTTGAGATAGTTTTCCAGCCATTCCATGGTGGCAAAGTCCAAGTGGTTGGTGGGCTCGTCCAGAATGAGGACATCCGGCTTTTCCAGCAGCAGCTTTGCCAGACGCAGCCGCGTCAGCTCGCCGCCGGAGAGCACCGCAATGTTCTTTTGCCATGTATCCTGCGCAAAGCCCATGCCGGACAGCACTTTTTTGATGTTCACGTCCATGTTGTAGCCGTCGGCGGCATCCACAATGTTTTGCAGGGCATCGTGCTGTGCCAGCAGGTCGGCGTTATCGGGCTGGGCAGCCATGCGGCGCTCCAAGATCTGCATCTGCGCCATGGCATCCAGCACCGGAGCAAAGGTGGCGCGCATCTCGCCGTAGATATCCAGTGTGGCGTCCAGCTTTGCGTTCTGCTCCAGATAGCCCAGCGTTACCCCGTGGGTCACGCTGAACTCGCCCTCGTAGTCCTGATATTCGCCGGTAAGGATCTTGAGCAGGGTGGTCTTGCCTGCACCGTTTTGTCCCACGATGCCGATGCGGTCCTCCCGCTCGACACTGGCGGTCACATCGTGCAGCACCACCTTTTCGCCAAAAGTCTTACCCAGTTTTTCCAAATGTATCAGCATAGTTTTGATCCGTTATCCGTTCTTTTTCATCTCTCAGCACTGGTGGCGGCGGTTCTTCAGGCCAACATTGGCCAGCTCCTCCTGCTCCATCACCAGCGGATACAGTTCCTCCAGACTGGCGATCTCGTAGGTGGGGATCACCTTACCGGGGTTCTCGGCGTGGTTGGGGTTGTACCAGCAGGTATCCAGCCCGGCGTTGCTGCCACCCTGAATATCGCTGGCAAGGCTGTCGCCCACCATCAGAACGTGCTCCCGGTTCTCCACGCCCAGCGCGCGCAGAGCCGCATCAAAGATGCGGGCATTGGGCTTTTCGCAGCCCATTTTCTCGGAGATGAACAAGTCCTCCATAAAGTTCATCACGCCGCTTTCAGCCAGACGGCGGGTCTGCACCTTCTGGGCGCCGTTGCTGACGATGGCCAGCGTTGCCACCTCGGAAAGTTCGCGCAGCACGTCCAGCACCTCCGGGCTCATCAGATCCGGGTGGGTGGACAGCTGCTCCAGATAGCAGCGGTTCATCTCCACGCCGTCACCGGCGGCATCAATGGCCTTTAAAAAGCGGCTGAACCGCTCGCCGAACAGCTTTTCGCGGCGAATTTGGCCTTTTTCCAGCTGCCGCCACAGCTCCTCGTTGATGGTGCGGTAAGTCTGCACGGTCTCGGCGTCCGGCTCGATGCCAAAGTTCACCAGTGTTTCGGCCAGCGCCTTGTTTTCGGCTGCGTCAAAGTTGAGCAGCGTATTGTCCGCATCGAACAGGATGCAATAATATTTTGCCATAGAATCTCACTTTCTTTTCAGCATTTCCCACTTTGGTGTATCAACAGGGAGAAGCCAGCCCCACCCCCGGCAGAGCTGGCTTCTCGTTATTCAGAAACGATTTCATACGCAGACAGGTCTGTTTGTGCCGGGGTGTTGTCCGGGCACAGCGTCTTTCCCTCGCAGGGCGTCAGACCGCATTTCTGCATTTCTTCCTCCAATGCGCTGTTATCCACATTTTCCCAGTCGGTGTCGTAGTAATCCACGCTGCCGTCGGTCACGTCATTCTCCCCGGGCAGGGAGGGCGTGCGCATTGCTTCCAAGTACATAAGGGCTCCACCTTCCTCTCCCGCCAGCCTATGCGGCGCGGGCGCGGAATGTGCGCTCAGTTGGCAGCTTCCTTGCTGGCGCTGGCCTCGGTTTTGGAGGAAGCTGGTTTCTCTTCCTTGGAAGAAGAGCTGCTCTGTGAAGAAGAGGCAGGCTTTTCTTCCTTAGAAGAAGCCGGTTTGTCCTCCTTAGAGGAAGCAGGTTTTTCCTCCTTGGAAGAGGAACTGCTCTGCGAAGAAGAAGCGGGCTTTTCTTCCTTAGAAGAAGCCACAGAGGAGGCAGGCTTCTCCACCTTGGAGGAGCTGCCGGTGCTTTCGGAAGTTCCGTTCGAGGAGGAAGAAGCGGGCTTTTCTTCCTTGGAAGAGGCCGGTTTATCTTCCTTAGAGGAGGACGTTTCATCCTTGGAAGAAGCAGGCTTATCCTCCTTAGAGGATGCACCGGAACTGCTGGTGCTGCTGGACGAGCTGGACGCTGCACCGCTGACCGCAAGCTCCAGCTTGTTGCTGGTCACGGTGCAATCGTTATAGCTGGCGGTGGCGTACACCCGGAAGGTGCCGCCCACCATAGAGGGGTCTACCTCGCCCTTTACGGTGGTCTTACCGGCAGCCTGTGTTACCTCGCTGCCGTTGACATACCAGCGAATGCTGGAAGCATCCAGATACTTGCCCTTGAGGGTCGCTTTAAAGGTGTAGGCATCCCCCAGCACAGCCTTGCCGCTGCTGCTGATGTGGATAGAGGCTGCCGCAAACACCGCAGTCACATCCACGTTCTGGTCAAAATTGGTATCGGTGCGGGTGCGCTTAGTTACGCCGTCGCTCCACTTGACGAACACATAGCCGTCCTCCGGCACAGCGGTAACAGTAACAGTCTGGGCGGCGCTGGTCACCTTGACGGTAAGGGACTTGCCGCTCTCGTTGCCACAGGTCAGGGTGCCGCCGCCGGTTTTATCCACACGGTAACCGGCCTGATACTCTGTTTTTTCCTCAACGGCCGAGGAAGAGACTTCCTCTGAGCTGCTGGGTGCTTCCACCGCAGAACTGGGGTTCGCGGTATACTCGGCACGGGTGGGGATATTATTGGTATCCGGGCGGCGATCCTCGGTCTCATAGGCGTGGGTGCGCAGATACTTCAGCAGCACCTTCAGGCCTGCGGGCTTGAGGTGGATGTCCCCGCTCTGGTAATAATCCACATTGCCGTAGCCGTTGGCGTCCTTGAGCGCCTCGGCAGAGTTGAGGAACTTGACCCCCAGCTGCTCGCACATGGTCAGCAGCGCCATGTTGAAATCGTCAATACGGGTCTGGTCCATGTTGGGGTAGTTGGAGTGGTTGGACGGGACCGGCGGCACCGTGTTGACGATGATATCAGTATAGGGATAGCTGGCCTGAATGGCCTGTACCAGCGCGGTGTAGTTGCTGATAAAGTCCTCGGTATTCATGCCGTTATCGTTGGTGCCCAGCATGATGACCACCCGGCGGGGCTTCATTTTTGCCACTGCCTGTGCGATGGTGTAGCGGTTATCGTCCCGCTTGAAGGTGACGATGCCTTCGTTCAGGGCGGCACTGGTGCCAATGCCCTCTTTCGCGCAGAACTGCTGCAGCGAGATCAGACCGTTGGCGTACAGACGCACCGTGTTGGAATCGCCGATAAAAAGGGTCTGCTCCTGATAGGCGTCACCAGCATCAGCAGTCCCGGTGAGCAGTGCGCTGGAAGTCTCGTTGATCTGGTAGTGGTCGGAGATATCCTCCTCCCCTTCCGGTGCGGGCGCGGGGGTAATAATGGAAGAATCCCCCGGCTGCTCTGTCGGGTTCTTGCCCCGCTTGAGCATGGCAAGAGTGATACCGATGGTCAGCAGCGCCGCCAGTGCACACACGATGCACACCAGCACTGCCTGCTTCTGCATCGGGGTCAACGCCTGATTCTCCTTTTGGTTATTGCTTCTCATATTCTATCCATTCTCCTTCCGAAGGAATGAAACTTCCTGTTATACCCGGGCTGCCAGCAGCCGGTCGGTAAGGTCAGCGCAGCTTTCGGCCAGCAGCACCGGATGGAAGGGCTCCAGCTCTTCCCGGCTGCCGTAGCCATACAGCACACCGGCAGCATCCAGACCGCAGTCGGCAGCGCCCCGCATATCATCGTTACGGTCGCCCACCATCAGCACCCGCTTGCCCTGCAAGGCGGGCTGGCTGAGCACATAACGCACGACCTCGGTCTTGGTGTCCCGGCTTTCGTCCATAGAGGCGCCGCCGATAAAATCAAAATACTGTGCCAGCCCCTGCTCCTCCAAAATGGGGGTGACCACCTTGGTGGGCTTGGAGGTAGCGGTGCACAGGAGAAAGCCTGCCTGCTTCAGGCGTTGCAGCATCTGCGGAACACCCGGGAACACGGCACACTCGTGACTGCCCTTCACCGCGTAACTCGTGCGGTAAAGGTCGGTAGCTTTTTCGATCAGCGCCGGGTCGGTAAAGTGTTCGCCGAAGCTTTTGCGCAGGGGCGGGCCCAGATACCGGCGCAGGTTTACGCCGGATACATCCACACCCATGGTGCAGAAAACCTCTTGCAATGTATGAATGATACCGGGGGCTGAATCGATCAGCGTCCCGTCCACATCAAATAGGATCGCATCATAATGCAGCAATGTTATATTCCTCGCTTTCATGGTGATACATCCAATAGTATAGCACAGATTTGATACATCAGCAATTCCAACAAAAGATTTTTCTGTCTCTTATGCAGATTTTTCCTAAAAAAGGAGGCTGCCGCACCGTTTTTTGTGCAGCAGCCTTTCATGCGGCAGAGCGGGGCAGCACAAAGCCGGGCAGCCCGCGGGCTGCCCGGCTTTGCATTTTCACGGATCAAATTGCAGCAGAGACCGTCCCCTGCAAAAGCGTTACTGCGCAGGCGATGGGCAGCTGCTATCCCCCGGGACATAAAGGTTGTTGGAAACGAACTCCAGCTTATCCTTGAGCACCAGTTCAAGGTTTGCGACGGCGTGCACCATATTGGTGGCGGAGTCGTTCACCTCCAGCAGCTTGCAAAGATCCAGACCGTCCAGATCCATGGCTTTCTGCATCTTCCGGCTTTCGGCACACAGGATGTGGCTGAGCGCCGTTTCTTGCAGGGCAATGCTTTCCATCAGATCCACAACAGCCTGATTCAGGCTGACCTTAGGCATCTCCGGGCACTGAGAACGGGTGCAGGGTGTATCGATCATCATAGGGCAAAACCTTCCTTTCCGGTCGTGTGCCCTATCCTATGCTGCGGCGGGTGCGGCCGTTACTGCTTTTCAGCCTGTGCGCGCACCTTCTCAATGGTATCGCGGTAGCCGCCGGAACCGTACTGGATGCAGCGGTTGATGCGGCTGATGGTGGCGGTGCTGATCTCCACCGCCTTGACGATCTGCTCGTAGGTGGCACCATCCAGCAGCAGCTTTGCCGCCTGCAAGCGCTGTGCCATATCCGAGATCTCCTTTACAGTGCACAGATCCTCAAAAAAGGCGTAGCACTCTTCCCGGCTCTCCAGACTGAGGATGGCATCAAAGAGCGCGTCCGTCGTCTCGTTTCTTCTGGAATTTTTTTCAGCCATTGTTTTTCTCCTTATTATAACAGCGGCGGCAGCGGGCAAAGCGGACAGTTCTGCCGCGCGGAATATTCTGCACGCTATTACTTTAGCACTTCAAAGTGTGAAAGTCAAGACCTGCGGGTGAATGGTTTTCAATTATAGATGTATTTAGTTTTATTCTCTTCACACATGAAAGAAAATCACCTAAAAATTATTCCCGGAAAATGGCTTGAATTGGCGCATCCTCTGAACTTGTGACGAAAATATTGACAATTGATGAAAACGGGAATAAAGTAGGACACAATCATTCAGCAAATGCAAGGAACAGGACATGATCTTCTGCATCACCCTCTTTCAGCGAGCCGCTTCTCGGGTGAAAAAGCGGCAGTCAGGAGCAGAAGACCCTCGCCTGCGAGCAGCCTGTGTGAACCGGGTTTTGTGCCCCTTAGTAGCACGGTGCCGTCCAGCCCACGTTATCGGGCAGCATGGTCAGTGTACCATGCGTGGGAGAGTGGCTGTCCTAAGACAGCAAGCGAAGTGGTACCGCGGAGTAATGCCCCTGCCCTGGCAGGCGGGAGCAGAAGCCTTCGTCTTCGGAGTGTGACCGGGAAACCGGTCATGTGCTGAGGACGAAGGTTTTTTACGCTCCGGAAAAGTACCTTGCCGGACGGCAGCCCAGGGTGTATCTGAAAAGTCGAAAATTTAGCCTATTTCTACAAGCACAGCTGGCTTTTACGTTAAACAGCCTTGAAATCCACAAAGGATTCCTGTGGCTGTTTGCCTTAAATCCCGCTTGTGCTTGCGAAATATTCGTCATTTTCTTTGTTTTCAGATACACCTTAACGTTCCGAACCTGTTGCAGAGTGAAAAAAGGAAAGAGGTAGAAATCTATGAATACGCTGGTCATCGTATTGATCGCAGCGGTGTGCCTGTTTGGCGCTTATGTGCTTTACGGCCGCTGGCTGGCTAACAAATGGGGCATCGACCCCGCAGCCAAGACTCCGGCTGTCGTCCACGAGGATGGCCGGGACTATGTGCCCACCAACGGCTGGACGGTGTTTGCCCATCAGTTCAGCTCCATTGCCGGTGCAGGCCCTGTTACCGGCGCCATTCAGGCCGCCGCTTTTGGCTGGCTGCCGGTGCTGCTGTGGGTGCTGCTGGGCGGCATCTTCTTCGGCGCTGTCACCGACTTTGGTGCCCTGTATGCTTCTGTTAAGAACGACGGCAAGAGCATGGGTATGCTGATTGAAAAGTACATCGGCAAGACCGGCCGCAAGCTGTTCCTGCTGTTTTGCTGGCTGTTCTGCGGCATCGTGATCGCCGCCTTTGCGGACATGGTTGCCGGCACCTTCAATGCCTTCGGCGCAGACGGCGCAATGGTCGAGGCTGCCAAGACCAACGGCGCTGCCGGTATGGTGTCCATCATGTTCATGGTATTTGCCGTTGTCTTTGGCCTGCTGCAGAAGAAGTTCAACTTCTCCGGCTGGAAGGAAAGCGTTATCAGCATCCTGTTCATCGTGCTGTCCTTTGTCGTCGGCGCAAACCTGCCCCTGATCCTGGGTAAGGCCGCTTGGAGCTACATCACCTTTGTGTATATCTTCTTTGCTGCCGTGCTGCCCATGTGGCTGCTCAAGCAGCCCCGTGACCACATGACCACCTTTATGTTCGTGGCTATGATCGTGGGCGCTGTGGTTGGCCTGCTGGTGGCACACCCCACCATGAACCTGCCTGTGTTCACCGGCTTTACCAACGAAAAGCTGGGCACCATGTTCCCCATCCTGTTCGTCACCGTGGCTTGCGGTGCAGTTTCCGGCTTCCACAGCCTTGTTTCCTCCGGTACTTCCTCCAAGACCGTTGAGAACGAGAAGGATATGCTGAAGGTCGGCTACGGTGCCATGATCCTTGAAAGCCTGCTGGCTGTTCTGGCTCTGTGCGTTGCCGGTGCTGCCGCAGCTGCCGACGGCACCCCTGCTGCCGGTACTCCGTTCCAGATCTTCAGCCGCGGCGTTGCCGGTTTCTTTGAAATGTTCGGCGTGCCCGCCTACGCTGCTACCGTGTTCATGACCATGTGCGTTTCCGCACTGGCTCTGACCAGTCTGGATGCCGTGGCCCGCATTGGCCGCATGAGCTTCCAGGAGCTGTTCAGCGTGGACGACATGGAGCATGCCGAGGGTTGGCGCAAGCTGTTCTGCAATGTGTACTTCTCCACCTTCATCACTCTGGTGTTCGGCTTCATCCTGACCAAGATCGGCTACGCCAACATCTGGCCGCTGTTCGGTTCTGCCAACCAGCTGCTGAGCGCACTGGTGCTGGCTACCCTGTGCGTGTTCCTGAAGGTGACCGGCCGCAGCAACAAGATGCTGTTCCCCCCGCTGGTCATCATGCTGTGCGTCACCTTTACCGCACTGGTGCAGCGCCTGATCGCTATGGTCAAGGCCATCAGCACTGCTGCTTCTGTTACCATCCCTGCCGGTGAGACCACTTGGGGCGCTGTGTTCATCGCAAACGGCCTGCAGCTGATCCTTGCCGTGCTGCTGATCGTGCTGGGCCTGAACATTGTGTTCCATTCCTTCTCCGCATACAAGAAGGCTGAGCACAACAGCGAAGCAAACGTCTGATCTTAATTCTGCCATTCACAATCCTGTTTTCAATAAACAAAACGCCGCTGACGATGCACAAAGCCGTCAGCGGCGTTTTGTTTTATTCCGGCAGTTCCATTTCATGTTCCATGGGTACAAAGCCGAACTTTTCATACAGCGGCCTGCCCATTGCGGTCGCTTCCAGCGAGATGGCCGTCACCCCGCGCTGGTGCGCATCCTCCACCAACCGGGTCAGGATGCGGGTCGCAATGCCCTGCCGCCGGTACTGCGGTGCGGTGTACAGATTCATAAGGTAGGCTTTCCGACCAGTGGGGTTATGGACGGTGGGCATGACCTGAAAATAGCTCACGGCGCCGGTGCCTGCCAGCGTTTCACCGTCCCAAAGGAGATACGCCGTGTGGGTGTTCTCGGCAAAGGCCTTCTGGTAATAGGTCCGTGTCTGGCTCTCCACCTCCGGCAGCGGAGTATCTTCCGGCAGCTGATTGGCTGCCCGCAGCACCCGGCAACGCACCGCTACCAGCAATTCCAGCTCTGCCAGCGTGGCTTTCTGTTCGGTAAGGTTCAGCAATTGTGTTCCTCCCAGCTTTGCAGAGCAGCGAGCTGGGTCTCTGTATGGAACCAGTGTTCCCCGCTCTCCAGAATGGTCAGGTGCGCCCCGGTCTGCTGCCGGAACCGCTCCATGGCAGTGTGCCCGGTAAGGGGGTCTGTATCGGCATAAAGCACCTGTGTGGGCACTTTCCAGTGCAGCGGGTGCTCCCGCACCCAGCACAGATACGGCCACGAGAGGGTCTCGCCGAAGGCGGTAGAGATTTCCCCTGCCGCGCGCAGCTGCTCCTCTGTCACCCCTGCCTGCTGCATCAGGTCAAGGATCAGCTTTTCCATATCCACCACCGGGGACACCAGCAGTGCCTTTTCCGGCGACTGCGACTGCAACGCCTGCATGGCGAACCACGCCCCGATACTGACCCCGTACACACGGATATGCTTCCATACCGGCTGCATCCGGGCATAGACCGCTTGCAACTCCCGGGTAACCACCCACGGCACCAGCTTTTCCGGGCTGTTTTTCCGGGTGCCGTGCTCCGGCAGGTCGACAGCCAGCACCTGCCAGCCTGCCGGACAGGCAATGTTGGCAAAGCGGGCCGCCTCGGCCGCGCTGCCGTTTTTGCCGTGGACGTAGAGATAGACCTTACGGCTGCGCTTGCCGTACAGGACAGCCGGAATGCCTGCAACCTCGAGCTTGATTTTTTCCATAACGGCTCCCTTCTGTTTTAGGGGCGTTTTGCGCCCTGTTTTCTCTATGATAGCACAAGCAGCAGCCAAACACAAACAGGAAAAAGTTGCTATCATCCTTATTGCAAAACGATTTTGAATGGCCTCCGCTGCCGCTCTGGCCATTGTTCAAGGAAAGTATATTTTAATATTTGAGGTTCTGAAACGCCAGCGGGCGTTTCAGAACCTCTTTTTCACAGAAGGGGTCGTAACTGGAAACGGCAGCTGTTACATCTTACGTCCTCTGCCGTAAAAATGGGATAACGGAGCGTCCGCAGATGCTCCATTATCCCGAAATAATAAATCATAATTCCGCTGAATATGTCCAAAGCGCAGCGGAGGCCATTTGAAATCGTTCTGTGCAAAAAGAGCCACCGCACAGACTTGTGCGGTGGCTCTTGGGGTAGTGCTTCAGGATGCGATTAGCCGAAGATGTTGATCAGGATACCAGCAGCAACGGCAGAACCGATAACGCCGGCCACGTTGGGACCCATGGCGTGCATCAGCAGGAAGTTGGAGGGGTTCTCGCTCTGGCCGACCTTCTGGGAAACACGAGCGGCCATAGGCACAGCGGAAACGCCGGCAGAACCGATCAGGGGGTTCACCTGACCACCGGTCAGCTTGTACATGACCTTGCCGCACAGCACACCGGCTGCGGTGCCGAAGGAGAAGGCGATCAGACCCAGCACGATGATGAACAGGGTGCGGGTGTTCAGGAAGGTGTTTGCACTGGTGGTGCAGCCAACAGACAGAGCCAGGAAGATGGTGATGATGTTCATCAGCTCATTACCGGCAGTCTTCTGGATACGATCCACAACGCCGCACTCCTTCATCAGGTTGCCCAGCATCAGCATACCGACCAGAACGGCGGCATCCGGCACGATGAGGGAAACAATGATAGCGACCATGATGGGGAAGATGATCTTCTCGGTCTTGGAGACGGTGCGCAGCTGCTTCATGACCACAGAGCGCTCCTTGGAGGTGGTCAATGCCTTCATGATGGGCGGCTGGATAACGGGCACCAGTGCCATGTAGCTGTACGCTGCCACAGCGATGCTGCCCAGCAGCTCAGGTGCCAGACGGGAGGTAACGAAGATAGCGGTGGGGCCGTCGGCACCGCCGATGATGGAGATGGCAGCGGACTGCTTCTGGGTGAAGTCTACCAGACCGGTAGCGGCCAGCAGACGGGCACCCATGTAAGTACCGAAGATACCGAACTGTGCGGCAGCGCCCAGCAGCAGGCTCTTGGGGTTGGAGATCAGGGGTGCAAAGTCGGTCATAGTGCCGATGCCAAGGAAGATCAGCGGCGGGTAGATGCCCAGCTTAACGCCCATGTAGAGCATATCGGCCAGACCGCCGTTGTTCAGGATCTCGACCCACATGGGGTGCTCCAGACCGTCACCAACGAAGTACTGCATGTGAATGATGCCGCTGCCGGGGAGGTTGGCAAGGATCATGCCAAATGCCATGGGCAGCAGAATCAGGGGTTCGAACTCCTTGACGATGGCGAGGTACAGCAGAAAGCAGCCCACGCAGATCATCACGGCGTACAGCCAGCCGCCGGGCTGGCCAAACTGTGCAAAGCCGGAACTTTGGAAAATACCGACCAGAGTATCAATAAACTGTGTCATGCTCTTCCTCCTGTGTTAAAACGGGGCCGTGGTGTCGTTCACGCCGGCCTTGCCCCAGCCATTTTTGCCACGACGCACTGCCTTAAGGGTGTACTTGCCGTTGCCCATTGCATGGATAGCAGCCATAATGGCGGCCACCACGTCACCGGGGATGCCCTCCTCTACCTGAGGAGCGGGCGCAGCCTGCTGTACCGGAGCGGCAGCGGGCTTTGCGGCAGGTGCCTGCGCAGCAGTCTTGGCGGCCTTCTTCTTGGCATTCATCGAGTCGAAGATCTTGCCCTCCAGCGTGATGATAGCCATCAGCAGCACGAGGATCAGGAACACCAGCACGATACCAGTAATGGTAACGACCACATCGAAACCTAAGTCCATGGTTTTTCCTCCTGTTTGTTGGATACTGCAAGCGATACAACATCGTTAGCAGAAAATCAATTTGGGTATAGTATACCGTATTTTGCCATTCATTTCAACAAAAATTAACAAATTTTATTTTTGCTGCTTTGTGATATGACATGGACAAAACGAACCAAGCTTAGCGGCGGCCGATACGCGGGGTGGCATCCGTAAAGCCGGTTTCCAGTTTATCACCGATGGAAAGGCTCTGCGCCGTGCCCAGTGCAACACAGTTTACGGGGTCCGGCGAGACGGTGACCTCCACCTTCAGTTCCTGGCTCAGATATTCGGTCAGTCCGTGCAGCTGGGCACCGCCGCCGGTCAGCATAACGCCGTTGCGGTAGATATCACCTGCCAGTTCGGGCGGGGTCTTTTCCAGCACCTGATGGGCTGCGGTGCCGATCTGCTCGCTGAGCATCATCACCGGCTCGTACAGATCATCGGTGGAAACGGTCACGCGCACCGGCAGACCGGTAAGCAGGCTGCGGCCCTTGATCTCCATGCTCTCGTGGAAATCCGTTTTCTGGGGGCAGCAGGCAACGTGCTTTTTCAGTTCCTCGGCGGTGCGCTGGCCGATGGCAATGCTGTATTTGTTGCGGACGTGCTTGAGGATCTCTTCATCGTAGTGGTTACCGGCTACGCGCACACTGGTAGCCTTGACCTTGCCGCCAAGGCTCAGCACAGCGATATCCGTGGTGCCGCCGCCGATATCAATGATCATCCGGCCGTCCGGCAGGGTGATGTCGATGCCGGAGCCGAGGGCAGCGGCAATAGGCTCGTCGATCAGGTATACCTGACGGGCACCGGCTGCCACCACAGCCTCCACCACGGCGTCGCTCTCGATGCCGGTAATGGCGGCGGGCACACATACTGCCACCCGGGGCTTGACCATGTGGGAGCTGTACACCTGCTTGACAAAGCGGCAGATCAGCTCCCGGGTCATGGTGTGGTCGCTGATGACGCCATCCTTCAGCGGGAAGATAGCGGAGATGTAGTTGGGCGTGCGTCCCACCATGGCCAGTGCCTTGTCGCCGGCCTCCAGCACGGTGTTTTTGCGGGTGTCCATTGCCACAACGCTGGGCTGATTGAGCACCACGCCCTTGCCCTCCTGCGCGATGATAATGGTAGTAGTACCAAGGTCGATGCCGATATCATTCTGTGCCATAATTGCCTGAATCCTTTCTCTGCGTTCCTCTATCATGTATGTAACGCCCGCAGCTGCGGGCAAAAAACAAAGACTGTTTTAGTATAACATAGTTGCGGCAAAAAGTATACAAGCTTTGCCGCTGTTCTGCGCGGTTTTATCAGGAGCTCTCCCCTTCTGTGCTGAGCTGCTCCGGCGGTTGTCCGGCTTGCAGCAGGGCGCACAGGCCGCTGTAACGCAGGTTCTGCCGGATGTTGCTCATCATGCTGTTCACTACGTCCCTGCGGCCCGCCACAACGCACAATTTGCGCGCGCGGGTGACGCCGGTGTAGAACAGGTTACGGTAGCACAGCCTTGGCGGCACCTGCGCCACCGGCAGGATCACCGCCGGGAACTCACTGCCCTGACTTTTGTGCACCGTGATGGCGTAAGCGATCTCCAATTCGTTCAGGTTTTCCGCCGGGTAGAGCAGACGCCGGTCGTCCATGCGCACCACCATGGAGCGTTCCCGCACATTGATGCTTTCCACAATGCCGATATCACCGTTGTAAGCACCCACGCCCTGCTCGCCGCCGATGCGGTTCCAGACGATCTCGTAGTTGTTGCGCACCTGCATCACCTTGTCCCCCACCCGGAACACCCGGGCGGCGCTTTGCAGCTGGGGCTTGCCCTTCTGGGGCGGGTTGAGCAGGTTTTGCAGCTCCACATTCAGCGCCTGTGTGCCGGTGGGGCCAAGTTTTGTAGGACACAGCACCTGAATATCCCGGATGGGGTCAAAGCCGTAGCTCCGGGGCAGCCGGGTGGTGACAAGGTCGCACACCAGACGCTGCGCAGCCTCGCCGTCTGCTTCCAAAAAGAAGAAGTCGTCGGTCTTGCTGCCCTTTTGCAATGGCTCGCCGGAGATGATATGGTGGGCGTTTTCCACAATGAGGCTGCGCTTTGCCTGCCGGAAGATCTCGTTCAGGCAGACGGTGGGCACACAGCCGGAGCGGATGACCTCGCTGAGGATGTTGCCCGCACCTACGCTGGGCAGCTGGTCGGCATCGCCTACCATAATAATACGGCAGGTGTAGCGCAGCGCCGCAATGAGCGCCTGAAACAGCTTGACGTCCACCATGCTCATCTCGTCCAGAATGACCACGTCACACTTGAGCAGGTTTTTGTCGTTGTGGATAAAGCTGACCACGCCGCCGGTGTAGTCCACCTCCAGCAGGCGGTGGATGGTGCTGGCCTTGCGGCCGGTCAGCTCGCTGAGCCGCTTGGCGGCGCGGCCGGTGGGGGCACACAGGGCTACCCGCTCGGCCTGATTTTCCAGCAGCTGCAAAATGGCGTTGACCGTGGTGGTCTTGCCGGTGCCGGGGCCGCCGGTGAGCACAAGGCAGTTCTCGGTCATGGCCTTGCGGATGGCTTCCCGTTGCAGGGGAGCGTAGGCAAAGCCCTGCGTCAGTTCTAAGATCTGGATGTTTTTATCCAGATCCCGGGCGGTATTCTTGCCGCGCTTTGCCAGCAGGTTCAGCCGGTCGGCAATGTCCTGCTCCGCAGCCAGCAGATCCGGTAGGTAAATATAAGGTACAGCATCGAACATTTTCACGCACAGTTCTTCCGTCTCGATGCACCGATCCAACGCCCGGGCCAGCTTTTCCGGCGGCTGGTGGATAAAGTTGGAGGCCGTCGCCAGCAGCTGTGCCCGGGGCAGACAGGTGTGGCCGTTGCCCGCGTTGTGGCGCAAAGTGCGCAGCAGGGCTGCCTCCAGCCGCTGGGCGCAGTCTCCTTCCATGTGGTAATACTGGGCGATGCTGTCCGCGTGACGGAAGTCCAGCTGCAACGGCTCGCCGCACAGCAGATAGGGGTTTGACGCAATGGCCTGCATCGCCCCCACACCAAAGGCTTTGAATACCTCCATGGCCTTGCGGGGGCTGATCTCGAACTGAGCCAGATAGGCGATGAGCTCCCGCATTCCGAACATCCGCTTGAACTCCTGCTGAATGCGGTCAGCTTTATCCGGCGAGATGCCGGGGATCTTGGTCAGCCGGGCGGGGTCGTTGGCGATGACCTCCAGCGCCTCGGCGCCAAACATATCAATGATTTTATCCGCAGTTCTTGCGCCGATATACGGCAGGGAGCGGCTGGCCAGAAAGGCGTACACCGCTTCCAGATCCTTGGGCATATCGGTCTCACATTCCTGCGCGTGGAACTGGCGGCCATAGGTGGCGTGGTTTTCGTACCGGCCGCGGCAGATGACGCTTTCGCCTGCGTGCAGCTCGCCTACGATGCCGCAGACCACCGTGAGCACCCCGCCGCCGGAGATCTCGAACACCGTATAGCCGTTATCCTCGTTCTCGTAGATGATATCCTCCACAACGCCTTCGATTTGTTCCAGCTGCTGCTCGTCCACCAGCTCCACCTCCTTTTGCACAGATATTATAAGTATAGCCCTTTTGGCGGGATTTGTAAATTGTAGAATCCGCAAAATCCCCGGGCGGCTCTCGCCTTTTTCCGGCGGTTGTGCTATACTGGGCGCAAACACTACGTCACGAAATGAGGAGCAACAATGGAGATCATCATTCATCAGGCCATTCTGCACGTTCTGGATACCACCATGGAAGCGCCGGTGCTCAGCGGCGGGCCCATGGAACTGACCGCCGAAAAGAACGCCTACCTGCAGAACCACATTGAAAAGCTGCTGGCCAGCGACGAGATCCGCCAGTGCCGCCCGCTGCCGGACTCGGCCTTTAAAAATGAGCTGGAGCACAATCAGGACTTTGTGGATCTTTCCTGCCGCATTGCCGGGGTGCTGTTCGACTATATGCACGCCCACACCACCATCCCCGGGGCAGACCTTGCCGTGGTGGATTTTACCCGGGACGGCGCGCCGTGGCTGGGCATCCTGAAGCTGAACTACAAAAACGGCTACACCCATTACACCGAGACCGTGGAGGGCGCACCGGTAAACTCTATTATCCAGCAGCGTGCCTGCCTGCCCACCCAGAGCGGCAAGGTGGAGGAGGGCGCACTGGTAGACCTGACCGATTACTCCATGCGGCTGCTGGAAAAGAAGTATGATATTGACGGTCACAAGGAGTTTTATCTTTCCACCGTGGTGTTCCAGTACACCACTGCCCAGCCGGAAAAGAAAAAACTGCAGGCCATTCAGGAAGCCGCCGTGCAGGCTGTGCAGGAAAACTACGCCGAAACGCCCCATGTGGAGGCGCAGGTGGCCATGATGATCGCCAATCAGGCCGCTGACAACGACAATCAGGTGTCCATCCAGCAGGTGCGCCAGCAGCTGGAAGAGGAATACCCTCTCGCCGCCGTGCCCTTTGACGACTATGTGGAAAAGAGCGATGTCATTGACAGCGCCGCCCAGCCGGTGACTGTGACCCCTGCCCGCATCCGCCGGATGGAGAGCCGCAGCCTGCGCACCGCCAACGGCATTGAGGTAAAGATCCCCACTGAGCTATTGAACGCCGAATCCGAGGTAGAATTCCTGCACGCTGATGACGGCAGCATTTCCCTGCTGATCAAAAATGTCATTTTGTAAGCTACAACAGCAAAATCTTGCAAAACCCTGCGTTTAGCCTTGCTATCCGCAGGGTTTTGTGCTATACCTGTGTTGTATCTTTCGTAGTATACTCGTTACGACCTTAGAGGGGGAAATTTTATGGAACTGGCTCTCATCACCGCGCAGCAGGTCGCTGTCTTATTCCTGCTGATCGGCACAGGCATGGTGGCGGTCAAGACCGGCGTGCTCAAGCTGGAAAACAAGCAGGCTCTTTCCAATCTGCTGGTGTACATCATCGTACCGGCCATGGTGGTAAACTCTTACCGCATGGAGTTCAGCGCCCAGATCTTGCGTAATCTGCTGGCGGCTTTCGGCATGAGCGTCCTGTCTGTGCTGCTGGGCACCGTGATCACTCTGCTGCTCACGGCGCGAAAAACCGGCAGCCGGATGCCCATTTTCCGGTTTGCCTGCATTTTTTCCAACGCGGCATACATGGGTTTCCCGCTCATTTCGGCGCTGTTCGGTTCTGAGGGTCTTTTGTATGCCAGCGCCTACGTTACCGTGTTCAACATTCTGCTGTGGACGCTGGGCTACGGCCTTGTCAGCGGCGGCTCCAGCGTAAAAGAGGTTGCCCACAGTCTGGTGCGCACCCCGGTGTTGTACGCCATTGTGGTGGGTCTGGGCATCTATCTGCTGCAGATTCCACTGCCCACCCTGATCACCCAGCCGCTGGAACTGCTGGCTGGGGTGAACACCCCGCTGTCCATGCTCATCACCGGTATGCTGATCGCCGCCGGTGACGTGCGCAGCATCGTGACCGACAAGCACATCTGGAAGCTTGCCTGTGTGCGTATGCTGCTGATCCCGGCGGCTACGCTGGCACTGTTCGGGGTGCTGGGCTTCCACGGCACTGCCGCACAGGTAGTAACGCTGCTGGAATGCTGCCCGGCGGCCGCCATCACCTCGGTATTTGCGGTGCAGTTCGGCCACGATGAGCACTTTGCCGCCGGAAGCGTGGTGCTGACTACCCTGCTCAGCATCATCACCCTGCCGCTGTGTGCGTTGATCATCACCATGGTGATGTAAGACGCTGTGCGGTAGTGCTGTATTTATATTGTAAGAAGAGCCGCCGTGCATCGTGTTGTACGGCGGCTCTTTGCTTTGGCAAGCGGAGAACATTTTCGACCATTGCCACACAAAACAAAAAAGCCATCGCTTTTGCATTTCTGCATCAACGATGGCTTCGTATTGGAGCGGCCGACGAGGCTCGAACTCGCTACCTCCACCTTGGCAAGGTGGCGCTCTACCAGATGAGCTACGGCCGCATATTGGGAAACCCTGATGGGTTTCCTTTGCTGGTGCCTCCGATCGGAATCGAACCAATGACACGGGGATTTTCAGTCCCCTGCTCTACCGACTGAGCTACAGAGGCGCACCGGACGATGATTATTATACCTGAAATTTCGATTTTGTAAAGGGGTAAATGCAAACTTTTTTGAAAAAATTGAAAAGTTTTTGTTTTATGACGTCTCTGCGCACAAAATAAGAACGACTTTTTTCGCGGTTTTCGCGCCGGAGGGCTGCACGGGAAAGATAGAAAGAACATTTGACAAGTTTTACAACCTATGGTTTAATAAAAGAAAAGAACACAGGCGCTTATGCCCTTAGAGATGCTGTTATATTTCTTATATAATAGATAGGGCGGGCGCTTGCTTTGATTACAGGACGTCCTGCGCGGTACAGCTGCGGCGGGACGGGAGGAGCAGCATGGCAAGAAAACAGGAATATGGCAACGAGAGTATTACCTCGTTAAAGGGCGCCGACCGTGTGCGCAAGCGCCCGGCAGTCATCTTTGGCTCAGACGGTGTGGAGGGCTGTGCCCACTCGATTTTTGAAATCGTGTCCAACTCCATCGACGAAGCCCGCGACGGCCACGGCGATACCATCAACGTGACCCGCTGCAAGGACGGCAGCGTCATCGTGGAGGACTTTGGCCGCGGTATGCCCGTGGACTGGAACAACGGCGAGGGACGCTTCAACTGGGAACTGCTGTTCTGCGAGATGTACGCGGGCGGCAAGTACGGCGAGGGCGAGGATAACTATGAGTTCAGCCTTGGTCTGAACGGTCTGGGCTTGTGCGCCACACAGTACGCCTCGGCGTGGATGACCGCCGATATCTACCGCGATGGTTACCACTACCATCTGGACTTTAAAAAGGGCGAGAACGTGGGCGGCCTGCAAAAGGAACCCTACAAGGGACGCCGCACCGGCAGTATTATCCACTGGAAGCCGGACGATGAGGTGTTTACCGATATCGATGTGCCCGGCAGCTACTATAAGGATGTGCTGCGCCGTCAGGCCGTGGTCAACGCCGGGCTTACCCTCAACTTTACCGATGAAAAGGAAAAGGACCCCGCCACCGGCAAGCCGTGGCACGAAAGCTGGTGCTACCAGAACGGCATCGCGGATTATGTGGCAGAAGTAGCAGGGGAGGACACCCTGACCCCGGTGTTCAGCTGCGAGAGCGAGGCTGTGGGCCGGGACCGCGAGGACCAGCCGGACTACAAGGTGCGCATGGGTGCGGCTTTTTGCTTCTCTAATAAGGTACAGCTGCTGGAATACTACCACAACTCTTCGTGGCTGGAGCACGGCGGCAGCCCGGAGCATGCGGTGCGCACCGCCTTTGTCTACCAGATCAACAAGTACCTGAAGGAAAAGAACCTGTACAAAAAGGGCGAGAGCGCCATCAGCTTTCAGGACGTGCAGGACTGTCTGGTATATGTATCCTCCAGCTTTTCCACCCGCACCAGCTACGAGAACCAGACCAAAAAGGCCATCACCAATAAATTTGTCTCGCAGGCTATGACCGACTTCCTCAAGCACTATCTGGAAGTGTATTTTCTGGAAAAGCCGGAGGAGGCTCAGAAGATCTGCCAGCAGGTGCTGGTGAACAAGCAGAGCCGCGAGCACGCGGAAAAAACGCGACAGAGCATCAAAAAGACGCTCTCTACGCAAATCGACTTAGCCAACCGCGTGCAGAAATTCGTGGACTGCCGCACCCGGGACGCCGCCCGCCGCGAGCTGTATATCGTAGAGGGCGACTCGGCTATGGGCGCGGTCAAGTCCAGCCGGGACAGTGAATATCAGGCCATCATGCCCATCCGCGGCAAGATTTTGAACTGCCTGAAGGCGGATTATGCCCGCATCTTCAAGTCGGATGTCATCGTGGACCTCATCAAGGTGATGGGCTGCGGTGTGGAGCTGGGCGGCAAGCACAACAAGGAACTGGCTACTTTTAACCTTGACAATCTGCGGTTCAACAAGATCGTCATCTGTACCGATGCCGATGTGGACGGTTACCAGATCCGCACCCTTGTGTTGACCATGCTCTACCGCCTTACTCCCACGTTGATCAACAAGGGCTATGTGTATATCGCGGAGTCGCCTTTGTACGAGATCAGCACGAAGGACCGCACTTATTTCGCCTACACCGAGCCGGAAAAGGCCGCTTTTCTGGAAAAGATCGGGGACAAAAAATACACCATCCAGCGCTCCAAAGGCTTGGGCGAAAACGACCCCGAGATGATGTGGCTGACCACCATGAACCCGGAAAGCCGCCGCCTTATTAAAGTAATGCCCACCGATGTGGTGCAGACCGCGCAGGTGTTCGATATCCTGCTGGGCGACAACCTGGCAGGCCGCAAGGAGCATATCGCCCAGCACGGCGCAGAGTATCTGGATGATCTGGACGTGTCCTGATAAACAGAACGATACCGTGCCAAAGCCTTCCCCCGGACGGGGGAAGGTGGCGAGTTTACGAGCCGGATGAGGGCGTGGGCAGCAGCAATGCTTCTCAAAGGCCTGAATCACGGCCTCTGGACAGTATGAGGAAACACAATGGCAAAAAAATCGACCAAGAAAACCTTAAAGCCGGTGCGCCCGCAGCTGGGCGACGGCGTTGAAATTTTAAACGCAGGCAGCGTGCTGGAGGACCCCATTACCCGCACGCTGGAAACCAACTATATGCCCTACGCCATGAGCGTCATCGTCAGCCGCGCGCTGCCGGAGATCGACGGCTTCAAGCCGGCGCACCGCAAGCTGCTGTACACTATGTACGAGATGGGGCTGCTCAAGGGCGCACGCACCAAATCTGCCAACATCGTGGGCAGCACCATGCACCTGAACCCCCACGGCGACGCCGCTATCTACGACACCATGGTGCGCATGGGCCGCGGCAACGAGAGCCTGCTGGTGCCTTTTGTGGACAGCAAGGGTAACTTTGGCAAGGCGTACAGCCGCGATATGTCCTGCGCTGCCGCCCGTTACACCGAGGCAAAGCTGGAAGGTGTGTGCGAGGAGCTGTTCCGGGATATCGACAAGGAGACCGTGGACTTTGTGCCCAACTACGACAGCACCACCACCGAGCCCACCCTGCTGCCGGTCACATTCCCCACCATTCTGGCCAACAACACGCTGGGCATCGCGGTGGGCATGGCCTGCAACATCTGCTCCTTCAATCTGGCAGAGCTGTGCGCCACCACCGTGGCGCTGATGAAGGACGAGCACCACGATATCGGCACCACCATGCCCGCCCCGGACTTTGTGGGCGGCGGTCAGATCCTTTATGATGAAGCGCAGATGCGTGAAATTTACGAGAACGGCCGCGGCAGCGTAAAGGTGCGCGCCCGCTACAATGCAGTGCCCGGCGAAAATATGATCGAGATCACCCAGATCCCGCCCACCACCACGGTAGAGGCCATCATGGACAAGATCGCGGAGCTGGTCAAGACCGGCAAGGTCAAGGAGATCAGCGATATGCGTGACGAGACCGACCTGAACGGCCTGAAGCTGACGCTGGACCTCAAGCGCGGCGTGGATGCCGACAAGCTGATGGCGAAGCTCTTCAAAGCCACCCCGCTGGAGGACAGCTTCAGCTGCAACTTCAACATTCTGGTGTCCGGTCAGCCCCGGGTCATGGGTGTGCGGGAGATCTTGAAGGAGTGGACGGCGTTCCGCGTTGAGTGCGTGCGCCGCCGCACCTACTACGACCTGCACGGTAAGGAAAAGCGGCTGCACCTGTTGCAGGGTCTTGCCGCCATCCTGCTGGACATCGACAAGGCCATCCGTATCATCCGCACCACCGAGGAGGAGACCGAGGTGGTGCCCAACCTGATGATCGGCTTTGGCATTGACGAAGTGCAGGCGGACTATGTGGCAGAGATCAAGCTGCGCCATCTGAACCGGGAATACATCCTCAAGCGCACCGGCGAGATCGAGCAGCTGGAAAAGGACATTGCCGACCTGAACGATGTGCTGGCAAAGCCTGCCCGCATCCGCCGCATCATCATCAATGAACTGAACGATGTAGCGAAAAAATACGGAAAGCCCCGTTGCAGCGAAATTTTGTACGACCTGCCCGAGGAGGAAGCAGCCGCCGAGGAAGAAGCTGTGCCGGACTACCCAGTGACCGTGTTCTTTACCCGGGAGGGCTACTTTAAAAAGATCCCGCCCCAGAGCCTGCGCACCGCCGGTGCGCACAAGCTGAAGGAGGGCGACGAGATCATCCAGCAGCTGGAGACCCGCAACAACGTGGAGGCGCTGTTCTTCACCGACAAGCAGCAGGTGTACAAGGTGCGTCTGGCAGAGCTGGAGGACGGCAAGGTGGCCCAGATGGGCATCTTTATCCCGGGACGGCTGGGCATGGACGAGGGCGAAAACGTGCTGAGCATGGTCATCACCGGCGATTACAGCGGCTTTATGCTGTTCTTCTTTGCCAGCGGCAAGTGCGCCAAGATCCCGCTCAGCTCCTACGCCACCAAGCAGAACCGCCGCAAGCTGCTGAAAGCGTACAGCGATAAGGAGCCGCTGGCAAAGCTGCTCTACCAGCCGGAGGAGACCGAGCTTGCCATCCGCACCAGCGCCAGCCGGATGCTGCTGGTGGGTACGGCGCAGATCGCCGCCAAGACCACCCGCGACAGTCAGGGTGTGGCGGTGGTCACCCTGAAAAAGAACCAGACCATCGCCTCGGTGGTGCCGGCGGATACCTTGGAGCTGGCGAATCCCCACCGCTACCGCGTGCGCAGCCTGCCCGCCACCGGTGCGCTGATCCGCGCCGAGGACGAGGGCGAGCAGATGAGCCTGCTTTGATTGGCGGGCAACGGGGAGCTTTCCTTCGCAAATGAGTCCGGAACCCCCTGTTCCGCCCCAGTGCTGCGCACCGGGGCCCCACTTCGCCGGAATTTGCTCAGGAAACTCCACGCCGCCTTTCCGAAAAGTCCCCTCTTGTGAAGATAGGGGAAACGGAGCGCCCGCAGGCGTGCCGTTTCCCCGAAAACAAAAATATTCTTTCCGCTGTTATTGTCAGAGCGAAGCGGAGACAATTTTAAATCGTTTATCCTGAAAAGAGGAAGCAGTCATGCAAAATATCGACCTGATCTGTGTGGGCAAGCTGAACGCCAAATATTTTGCCGAGGGCGTGGCAGAGTACCAGAAGCGGCTGGCGGCTTTTGCCGCTTTCCGCATCATTGAACTGCCGGAGGAAAAGATCGAGGAGAAAAACGCCTCGGATGCCGTGGTGAAAAAGGCGCTGGATAAGGAGGGCAAGGCCATCCTTTCCAATGTGCGCAAGGGGGCTGCCATTGTAGCCATGTGCATCGAGGGCAAGCAGATCTCCTCCGACGAGCTGGCGCAGTTTCTGGCACAGCGCGCCGGCAGCGGGGCAGGGGATGTGGCCTTTGTCATCGGTTCTTCCCACGGCCTGTCCGACGAGGTGAAAAAGGCCGCTGCCCTCAAGTTCAGCATGGGGCGCATCACTATGCCCCATCAGCTGGCACGGCTGGTGCTCACCGAGCAGATCTACCGCGCCTGCACCATCAATGCGGGCATGAAGTACCACAAGTAAAAAGTTTTATTTTGGCTCCCGGAGCGTTCGCAGGCGCTCCGGGAGCTCTTTTTACAGAAACATGTAAAACCTGCCGGAAAAGCAATTTTTGGCTTTTCTTTTGGAGCAGTTTTTATTATACTGATAGCGTGGAGCATTCTATTACAAAAAGCAGCAAAAAACACAGGATGGAAGAACTATGAAAAAACACAGAAGAGGACTGCGGCTGGCTGCCTGTCTGCTGGCGCTGGCAATGTGCGCGGCGCTGCTTTGCGGCTGCCTGCATACCGGAAAAGCCGACAGCTATACGGCCACAATGCCGGTCATCGTGGTGGGCAGCGATAACTACCCGCCCTTCAACTATATGGGCACGGACGGTGCACCCACCGGCATTGACGTGGAACTGGCTACCGAGGCGTTTAAGCGGCTGGGCTACCGGGTGAAATTTGTGACCATCGACTGGGAAAAGAAGAAGGAACTGGTGGAAAACGGCACCATCGACTGCATCTGGGGCAGCTTTTCCATGGATGGCCGCGAGGCAGAATACCACTGGGCGGGGCCTTATCTGTACAGCCGTCAGGTGGTGGCAGTGCGCTCTGACAGCGACATCTACACCCTGCAGGATCTGGCCGACAAGGTAGTGGCGGTGCAGTCCACCACAAAGCCGGAGGAACTGTTTTTGAACGCAGAGCAGAACGGTCTGCCCCGGCTGCGCAGGCTGTATTCCCTGCAGAACCGGGATCTGCTCTACACCACCCTGATCAAGGGCTATGCGGATGCTTTAGCTGCCCACGAAAGCGCCATCCGGCAGTTTATGAAAGATTACAGCGTAGAATACCGCATTCTGTCGGAGCCGCTGATGACGGCGCGGCTGGGCGTTGCCTTTGCCAAAAATCGCGGCGATGACCTGCCGCAGCAGCTGACGGAGGTGTTTCAGGAGATGCTGGCAGACGGTACCGTCCGCCAGATCGTGAGCCGCTATCTGGACGACCCCGAGCACTATCTGGATGGACTGGAGGACGGCACCCATGCGTGACGGAATGGAAAAGAACCAGAGTATTTTCAACCAGAAGCAGTTCATTATGGTGTGTGCGCTTGCGGGACTGTTGCTGCTGGGCGGTGTGCTGGGGCTTTCGGCGCACAGCGACCTGCAAAATGCAGAAAAACAGTTTGAGGATACCATCAGCTATGTTAAGGAGCAGTGCACCGGCTATGATAACCTGAACCTTGCCTCCGAGACCAAAAGCCTGATGCGAATGATGGAAAACGCGCAGCATCTGTGCAGCGAGATCGCCCGGGACCAGCAGGAAAACCCCGGGCGGGTGCTGGACGATGCCGCTATGGAAGAATATTTGCAGGATTATACCCTCAGCGGCATCCTTGTGCTTTCGGCAGAGGGCAAAATTTTGTGCGGTGCCTCACAGGATGGCCGGGTGTCAGACCCGCAGATCCGGGAACAGATGGAAGCGGAGTTGGCCGGTTCTATCGTGCTGAAAGTGGCCGACCATCCGGAGCAGGTCTACGCCGGACGGACGGAAAAGGAGGACTGCTCCTATGTGGACACCGCAGCCTGTGCCCGAAAGGACGGGGACGGGGTGCTTGTGGTGTACTACCGCACCACGGCAGAATATGTGCGCAATTACAGCCTTTCCTACCAGAACTGCGTGCAGGGCTATAACCCCGCTGTGGACGGCACCATCGTGGTGACCCGTGGTGACCGCATTGTGGCCAGCAACGATACCGCCCTGCTGGATACCACCGTGGACGAAAACCCCACCCTTTCTGCCCTAAAGGCGCGCAGCACCGATGGCGGCGTGATCCATGTGCACAGCGCCACCGGGCAGCAGTACGCCTACGGCATCGTAGGGCAGGGACGCAGTTTTTATATCTATGTTTACCGCCCGGAGCAGGAGGTATATGTCTCTACCATGCGCGATGTGAGCATGGCTGCCTTTGCTTACATGGTCGTTCTGTTCCTGCTGCAGTTGCTGCGCGGCAAGACCGCCCGGCGCTACCGGGAGCAGCAGCTGCGCCGGGAGCAGGAGTACCAGGAGACCCTCAAGGCGGCCGCACTGAAGGCAGAGAGCGCAAACCTTGCCAAAACTGAGTTCTTGCAGCGCATGAGCCACGATATCCGCACCCCCATCAACGGCATCCGGGGTATGGTGCAGATTGGCGACCGCTGCCCGGAGGATATGGCACGGCAGGCCGACTGCCGCAAAAAGATCTGGGAGGCCTCCACCCTGCTGCTGGAGCTGGTGAACGAGGTGCTGGATATGGGCAAGCTGGAGTCCGGCGAGGTCGTGCTGGAAAGTGTGCCCTTTGATCTGCCTGAGCTGATGCACGAGATTACGGATGTGCTGGAAAAACAGGCGGCAGAGCGCGGAATCGTGCTGCACCGGGAATACGGCGGGCTGCCGCATTCCCGGCTGGTGGGCAGCCCGCTGCACGTCAAGCGGCTGCTGATGAACGTGCTCAGCAATGCCATCAAGTATAACCGGGAAAAGGGCCGGGTGATGCTGGACTGCTTTGAACTGAGCTGTACCGGGGACAAGGCACAGATCTGCTTTGTCTGCGCAGATACCGGCATCGGCATGAGCGAGGAGTTCCAGAAGCGGATGTTCGAGCCCTTTGCGCAGGAAAATGCCGGGGCACGCTCGGTATACGGCGGCACCGGCCTTGGCATGTCCATTGCCAAAAGTCTTGTGGATAAGATGGGCGGTACCATCGGGGTGGAAAGCAAGCAGGGCGTGGGCACGACCTACACCATCACCCTGCCGTTTGCCATCGACAACACTGCAACCGAAGAGCCGGAGCGGCAGCAGACAGACCTTACCGTGCTGTATGGGCGGCGGCTGCTGCTGGCCGAGGACAACGCCTTGAACATGGAGATCATGGAATTTTTGCTGAACGATGTGGGCATAAAGGTGACCAAAGCTGCCGACGGACAGCAGGCGGTGGAAGCCTTTGCAGCCTCGCCGGTGGGCGGCTTTGACGCCATCCTGATGGATGTGATGATGCCGGTGCGGGACGGCCACGAGGCCACCCGCGCCATCCGTGCCATGGACCGCCCGGATGCAAAGACTATTCCCATTTTTGCCATGACGGCCAACGCTTTTGTGGAGGATCGCAACAGGGCACTGGAAGCCGGCATGAACGAGCACCTGCCCAAGCCCATTGACCCAGATACCCTGTACCGCCTGCTGGTAAAATACCTGACAGATCCGAAAAGCAACCCCTGAAGGCGTTGACGCTTTCGCAAGCCTTGGGGGCTGCCCGGGAACCTTACCGCCACCTCTGAAGCCTTCCCCCGGACGGGGGAAGGTGGATGCGAACGGAGTGAGCAGACGGATGAGGGCGCAGGCAAAGCAGCACTTACGGAGGAACGCTCCTGCTGAAAGCTTGGCGGGCTAAAAATCGGATGTCGTCTGCCGGGCTTTACAAGCGGGGAAAAACATGGTACAGTAAATATACTGTGCTTGCGCAAGCCGCAAGCACGCCCGGCGGTGGGAAAAGCCGCCGGAACACAACACGATACGACACGGCAAACCAGCCGCGGACGGAAAGGATGTACTACAATGGAACAGAGCGAAAAGACCCTTGACATGATCGTCAATCTTTGCAAGAACCGTGGTTATGTGTTCCCCGGTTCCGAGATCTACGGCGGTCTGGCTAACAGCTGGGACTACGGCCCCCTTGGCGTGGAGTTCAAGAACAACGTCAAAAAGGCATGGCTGAAAAAGTTTGTGCAGGAAAGCCCCTATAACGTGGGTTTGGATGCTGCCATCATCATGAACCCCCAGACTTGGGTGACCACCGGCCATGTGTCCAGCTTCTCGGACCCCCTGCTGGACTGCCGCGCCTGCAAGGCACGCCACCGCGCCGACAAGCTGATCGGGGAGGAGCACCCCGAGGTGAACGTGGACGCCATGAGCTTTGACGAGATGGATGCTTTCATCGCAGAGCACGAGGATATCGTCTGCCCTGTGTGTGGCAAGCACGATTTTACCCCCATCCGCAAGTTCAACCTGATGTTCAAGACCGCCATCGGCGTGACCGAGGATAGCTCCTCCACCTGCTATCTGCGTCCCGAGACCGCACAGGGCATCTTTGTCAACTTTGCCAACATCCAGCGCACCACCCGCCGCAAGCTGCCCTTCGGTGTGTGTCAGGTGGGTAAGGCCTTCCGCAACGAGATCACCCCGGGCAACTTCACCTTCCGCACCCGCGAGTTCGAGCAGATGGAGTGTGAGTTCTTCTGCAAGCCCGGCACCGATCTGGATTGGTTCGCTTACTGGAAGGACTACTGCGAGAAATGGCTGCTGAGCCTTGGCATCAAGAAGGAGCATCTGCGCCTGCGTGACCACGAGCCCGCAGAGCTGGCCTTCTATAGCCGCGCTACCACTGATATCGAGTACGCCTTCCCGTTCACCGACTGGGGCGAGCTGTGGGGCATTGCAGACCGTACCAACTACGACCTGACCCGCCATCAGGAGGCTTCCGGCAAGAGTCTGGAGTACTTCGACAGCGAGACCAACGAGCACTACATCCCCTACGTCATCGAGCCCTCTCTGGGCTGTGACCGCGTGGCGCTGGCCTTCCTGTGCGAGGCTTACGATGAGGAGCACCTGACTGACAGCAAGGGCAAGGAGGATGTCCGCACCGTGCTGCATCTGCATCCGGCTCTGGCTCCCTACAAGTGCGCCGTGCTGCCCCTGAGCAAGAAGCTGGGCGAGAAGGCCATGGAGATCCGCAACGAGCTGAGCAAGTACTTCATGGTGGATTACGACGATACCGGTTCTATCGGTAAGCGTTACCGCCGCGAGGACGAGATCGGCACCCCGTTCTGCATCACCGTGGACTTTGACACCGTGGGCGACGAGGCCAAGGGCATTGCTGCCGACAACTGCGTCACCGTCCGTGACCGCGACACCATGGAGCAGGTGCGTATGCCCATCAGTGAGCTGAAGAGCTACATCGAGAGCAAGATCGAGTTCTAAAAAATACACTGTTACGCAAAAGCAGCCCCGCCGGAGCACCGGCGGGGCTGCTTTTTTAGTGTCGTGACGGCTGAAAAAAAGTGGCTCAGAAACGTCCGCAGACGTTTCTGAGCCACAAAATCTAAAATCGTCAGGCGGGCCAGCTTACTGCTGGGCGAAGATCTTGACCTCGTCCTTGTCCATAAAGGCAGCGCCCGCAAAGCCTGCGGCTTCCAGCTGACCCAGCTGCTTGCCCAGCTTTTTGCCCTGCGGCAGCACGGTGACGTTGTACTGCTCACGCAGCGCAGCAGCTTTGCTCAGCACGGCGGGGAAGTCGGTGCCTTTGCCGTACAGCAGGGCAATCTTCTGCTTTGCGCCGGGGATCTGGTATCCCTGCTCCAGCAGGATGCCGCACACCCGCTCGAAGCCGATGGAGAAGCCCACGGCGGGCACCTGCACGCCAAGGAACTTGCCCACCATGTTATCGTAGCGTCCGCCGCCTGCCACAGCGCCGCTGAACTGCGGGCAGGTCACCTCGAACACCATGCCGGTGTAGTAGCCCTGACCGCGCACCAGACTGGGGCAGTAGGCCACCTGATAGCGGCCTGCAGCCAGCGTGTTGGCAGTGGCCAGCACATACTTCAGGTCGTCAGCGATGGCGGGGTCGGCGCAGCGGGCAGCCACAGCGTCCAGCGTTACGTCCCCGGCGGCAATGAAGTCTGCCAGTGCGTGGATGGCATTTTCCGGCAGCTGCTTCTCGGTCAGCTCGGCCTTTACGCCCTCAGCACCGATCTTGTCCATCTTGTCAAAGGTGATGCAGACGGAGTCCAGCGTGTCGGCGGCAAAACCCATGCTCTCCAGCATCCCGCGCAGGATGCGCCGGTCGTTGATGTTAACGGTAAAGCCGGTAAAGCCGATGTTCAGCAGTGCACGGGTGGTCACGTCGATCAGCTCCACCTCGGCGTTGGGGGAGGCATCGCCCAGAATGTCGATATCGCACTGCACGAACTCGCGCAGACGGCCCTTCTGCGGGCGCTCGGCGCGGAACACCCGGTCGGTCTGGATGACCTTGAAGGGGCTGGGCAGCTTATCCTTGTTGGCTGCGTAGTAGCGGCTCAGCGGCAGGGTGAGGTCGTAGCGCAGACCCATGTCGGACAGCTGCTTGGGGTCGCCGGTATTCAGAGCGGCGGTCAGTTTGTCGCCGCGCTTGAGCACCTTGAAGATCAGGTTCAGGTTGTCGCCGCCGTCGGACTTGTCCAGATTTTCCATATCCTCCAGCATGGGGGTGGAGATGCGCTCAAAACCGGCAGAGCGGTAGGTCTCCAGAATTTTGCCCTGAATGTAGTCGCGCAGGGTCTGCTCAGCGGGCAGCAGATCCCGCATACCCTTCAAAGCCTGTGTTTTCATAACAGTAATTCCTCTCTATCTGTAAATTGTACCCGCCCTCGATGTCTGAAAAGGGGCGGGAGCGTTTTTAACTCAGTACTTTACCATTATAAAGGATAATGCCGGATTGTCAATCCAAATGGGCACACTATCGCAAATTGCACAAATCTTTGAGGTGAAAGTATGAAGCAGCAGTTTGCAGCAAAACACCCGTGGACCATTCTGGCTGCGGGGGCAGCTATTCAGGTGCTTACGGGTCTGCCGGCGGCGTGGGGCGTCTTTCAGCAGCCGGTCATGGAGGAATACGGCCTTTCGGAGCAGGGTGCGGGCTACGCCTTTGCCCTGCTCATTGCCGCTTTTGGGGTGGGGTGTGTGCTGGGCGGCTTTTTACAGGATCAAAAGGGCCCGCGCTGCGCGGCATTGTGGGGTACAGCGCTGCTCTGCGGCGGCTTTTTTGCAGCGGCCTTTCTGCCGGGCAGGGCAGGGTGGGGGTTCTTTTTGGCCTTCAGCATCCCGGCGGGGCTGGGCACGGCCTTTTTGTACCCCTCTATCCAGTCCTGTGCCCAAAAGTGGTACGCGGGGCGCAAGGGACTGGCGACCGGGGTCATCGGCGGGGCAGTAGGACTTTCCGGTGCGTTCCTTACGGTATTCGTCCGGGCGGCGCTGCGGGGTTTTGGCCCGGTGCAGGGGATCCGGGGCGCGTTCTGGGCACTGGGTGCGCTCACTTTGCCGGTGTGTCTTGCGGGCAGCGCGGTGCTCAGCGACCCGCCGCAGAAAAAGCAGCAGCCAAGCGGCAAAAACACCCTCGACCTCTCCCCGGGGCAGATGCTGCGCACAAAGCAGTATTGGCTGTGCGCAGGCGCAGTGTGCTTTTCCACCCCGGCGGTGCTGCTGTTCAGCCCCATCATCTTAAAGCTGGGCATGGAGCGCGGGCTGGACGAGACTGCTGCGCTGTGGAGCATCGTACTGGGCAGCGTGGGCAGCGCCGCAGGTCGGATGCTGATGCCCATGCTCAGCGACCATATCGGCCGCCGCGCCACCGACCTTGGGTTGTTTGCGGCTTCGCTTGCGCTGTCGGCGGCGTTCTGGGCAGCGCAGGGCTGGTGGGTGGTGGCGTGCTACGCCGGGCTTACCTTCTGCTACTCGGCGCTGGCGGCGGTGCTGCCCGCCCTTTCCACCGACCTGTTCGGCCTGCCCCATGCAGGGGTGAACTACGGCTTTCTGGCTTTGGGGCAGAGCGTGGGCAGCCTTGCGTTCCCCTTTGCAGCTAACTTGCTGGCGCTGGAAAACGGGCGGCACCTGCTTGCCATGGCCGGTGCGGCGGCGGGTTTTGCGGCCATCTGGGCGCTGCATCCGGTGCAGAAAGACCCGCGCTGAAACGCGCAAAAAGAAAAGGCTGCAAAAAGTTTGCCGGTGCTTACGGCAGAATTGACAAAAACTTGACGACTGTTTTGTGTAAAGCGGTGGAAATGACAGTTAGTGGCGCATGACCGTAAAACCCGACTGCACTTTTTACAGGAAATGACTTGCAAAATTCGTCCGTTTTCTCTATAATAAAATTATGCGTGGTAGTACCGGTGCAGGCGCTGAAAGAGAGCAGCGCACCCGGTTCGGATGCAAGCAGTATGGAGCAGCAGCTGTGCCGGCAGGGCGCGGCAGCGGTTTTATGCTGCCAAAGCGACATTTGTCAAAAGGAGAGTATGATTATGACCTATTCGCAGCAAGTACAGAATATGTGCCCGATCACCAAAGGTCCTAAGCATGGTCCGGCTCCCATCCCCGAAGAGGGTGCATGGGTCAAGGCCTATGAGATCAAGGACATCAGCGGCTACACCCATGGTGTGGGCTGGTGTGCACCTCAGCAGGGCACCTGCAAGCTGTCCCTGAACATCAAGAATGGCGTCATCGAGGAAGCTCTGGTGGAGACCATCGGCTGCTCCGGCATGACCCACTCTGCTGCTATGGCAGGCGAGATCCTGCCCGGCAAGACCATTCTGGAAGCTCTGAACACCGACCTGGTGTGCGACGCTATCAACGTGGCTATGCGCGAGCTGTTCCTGCAGATCGTCTACGGCCGCAGCCAGACCGCTTTCTCTGAGGACGGTCTGCCCATCGGCGCAGGTCTGGACGACCTGGGCAAGGGTCTGCGCTCCATGACCGGCACCATCTTCTCCACCAAGGAGAAGGGCGTGCGCTACCTGGAGCTGACCGAGGGCTACATCAACAAGCTGGCAGTGGACGCTAACGATGAGGTCATCGGCTATCAGTTCGTTAAGCTGGGCAAGATGATGGAGGATATCCGTCACGGCAAGACCCCCAACGAAGCTTACGAGAAGAACGTGGGTACTTACGGCCGCTTCAGCAAGGAGCAGGGCGCTGTGAAGTACATCGACCCGCGTGAGGAATAAGAGAGGAGGAACAACTCAATGGCAACTTTTGAATCTATGGATCGCCGTATGCCTAAAATCGAGGCATGCCTGAAGGCTAACGGTCTGGAGTCTCTGGACGCTTGCAACGAGATGCTCCTCGCTAAGGGCATCGACTGCGACAAGATCGTCCGCGGCGTGCAGCCCATCTGCTTTGATAACGCTGTCTGGGCTTACACTCTGGGCACCGCTATCGCTGTGAAGCGCGGCCTGACCGACGCTGCCGAGTGCGCAGCTGCAATCGGTGAGGGTCTGGAAGCTTTCACCATCCCCGGCTCTGTTGCTGAGCAGCGTCAGGTCGGTCTGGGCCACGGCAACCTGGGCGCTCGTCTGCTGAGCGAGGACACCACCTGCTTCGCTTTCCTGGCAGGCCACGAGTCCTTTGCTGCTGCTGAGGGTGCTATCGGCATCGCCCGCACCGCAAACAAGGTCCGCAAGACCCCTCTGCGCGTCATCCTGAACGGTCTGGGCAAGGACGCAGCTTACATCATTTCCCGTATCAACGGCTTCACCTATGTGCAGACCGAGTACGATATCCCCACCCAGACCCTGACTGTGGTCAAGGAAATCCCCTTCTCTGAGGGTGAGCGTGCAGCCGTTAAGTGCTACGGCGCTAACGACGTTATGGAAGGCGTTGCCATCATGAAGAAGGAGGACGTGCAGTGCTCCATCACCGGCAACTCCACCAACCCCGTCCGCTTCCAGCATCTGGTTGCCGGTACCTACAAGAAGTGGGCTATCGAGAACGGCAAGAAGTACTTCTCCGTTGCTTCCGGCGGCGGCACCGGCCGTACCCTGCACCCCGATAACGTGGCTGCAGGTCCCGCAAGCTACGGCCTGACCGACTCTCTGGGCCGCGTGCACGGCGACGCTCAGTTCGCAGGCTCCTCTTCTGTGCCCGCACACGTTGAGATGATGGGTCTGATCGGCATGGGCAACAACCCCATGGTCGGCGCTACCGTTGCCTGCGCTGTTGCTGCAGCTCAGGCCAACGCCTAAGTCTTTCCTAAGTTTCAGCGAGGGGGAGCTGCTTTCCGAATAAGCAGCTCCCCCTTTTTTGCTGATAGATATCCGAACACAAGCAACCCAAAATAAGAAGGATGAAACAATGAAAAAGAATCAGATCCGCAAGAGCGTGGCTGCACTGGCCATGGCGGCTGTTGTAAGCGTCAGCCTGCTGGGCTACGGCTGCGGCAGCAAGCCTGCCTCCTCCACCGCAGGCGTGTCCGGCGAGTTCACCGGCACCGCCAAGGGCATGGGCGGCGATGTTACCGTCACTCTGACTTTGACCGATGGCAAGATCACCGGCTGTACCGCTGAGGGCAAGGACGAGACCCCCGGCATCGGCACCATGGCTCTGGAGCAGCTGCCCGGCGCGATTGCCGAGAGCGGCAGCATTGCCGTGGACGGCGTGGCCACTGCAACCATCACCTCCGACGCCATCAAGGAGGCTGCTGCTGCCGCTTTGGTCGCAGCCGGCCTGAACGCTGATGACTACAAGACCGAGGTCAAGGCCGACACGACCAAGGCCGAGGACGCTACCATTGATGCCGACATTGCCATCGTGGGTGCAGGTGGTGCAGGTATGACTGCTGCTATCACGGCTGCTGCCGAGGGCAAGAGCGTGGTCATTCTGGAGAGCCAGCCCATGGTGGGCGGCAACTCCGTGCGCGCTACCGGCGGCATGAACGCCGGCAAGACCGTGTATCAGGACGAGAACGAGTTCGGCGAGTCCGCAGGCGTGGAAAAGACCCTGAAGACCGCTGCTGAAAAGTACGCCGACAACGCTACCATCACCGCTCTGGCAAAGACCGTTTCTGAGCAGTGGGCAGCTTATCAGGCAGACCCCAAGGGCTACTTCGACTCTGTGGAGCTGATGGAGCTGGACACCATGATCGGCGGCAAGGGCATCAACGACCCCGCTCTGGTGGAGACCCTGTGCTCCAACAGCGCTGACGCCATCGACTGGCTGGACGAGCACGGCATCACCCTGCACAGCGTTTCCAGCTTCGGCGGCGCATCCGTCAAGCGTATCCACCGCCCCGTGGATGCTGAGGGCAAGACCCTTTCTGTGGGCTCCTACATGATCCCCCTGCTGCAGGAGAACTGCGACAAGGCCGGCGTGCAGACTCTGCTGAACACCACCGCTACCGAGCTGCTGACCGATGCTAACGGCGCCGTTGTGGGCGTGAAGGCTACCGGTTCTACCGGCGAGACCATCACCGTGAATGCCAAGGCTGTGGTGCTGACCACCGGCGGCTTCGGCGCAAATCTGGACATGGTCACCGAGTACAAGCCTGAGCTGAAGGGCTTTATGACCACCAATGCCGCAGGCGCACAGGGTCAGGGCATTGAGATGGCTACCGCTGTGGGCGCTGACACTGTGGACATGGATCAGATCCAGATCCACCCCACCGTGGAGGCTAACACCGCTGCCCTGATCACCGAGGGTCTGCGCGGCGACGGCGCTGTGCTGATCAACGCCGAGGGCAAGCGCTTCATCGACGAAGTGGGCACCCGTGACGTGGTTTCCGCTGCCGAGATCGCTCAGACCGGCAGCTACAGCTGGCTGGTGGTGGATCAGGCTATGGTCGATGCTTCCAGCGTCATTCAGGGCTACATCAAGAAGGGCTACACCGTGACCGGTCAGACCTACGAGGAGCTGGCAAAGGCCATGGGCGTGGACGAGGCTGCTTTTGCCGAGACCATGAAGACCTGGAACGGTTACGTTGCCGCCAAGAACGACCCCGACTTTGGCCGCACCAGCTTTGCAAAGGCTCTGGATACTGCTCCCTACTACGCCATCAAGGTCACCGCAGGTGTGCACCACACCATGGGCGGCCTGAAGATCAACACCAACACCGAAGTGCTGAAGGCTGACGGCTCTGTGATCCCCGGCCTGTTCGCAGCAGGTGAGGTGACCGGCGGCGTGCACGGCGCAAACCGTCTGGGCGGCAACGCTGTGGCCGACTTTACCGTTTTTGGCCGCATTGCCGGTGCAGCTGCCAGCAAGTATGCTGCATGAGCATAAAACAAAAAAATTCTGACACCGCCGCCCCCAAGGGCAGCGCGTGGAAGAAAAATGTGATCTTTGCACTGGTGGTGCTGGCGCTGGCCGCAGGTGTTTTTCTTGCGGTGCGGGCGCAGCACCCCGCCAAGGGCAGCGGCTTACAGGCCGTTGTGGATTTCGGTGACGGCGTTACCGAGACTTTGCCCCTTGCGCAGGATCACGATTACCTGTACGAGGTAGGGGACTACATCGTGCACCTGCAGGTAAAGGATGGTGCCATCGCGTTTTTGGACAGTCAGTGCCCGGATCATGTCTGTGAGCAATTCGGCTGGCTGGACAAGGACGGCGCATGGGCCGCCTGTGTGCCCGCAGGGGTGTATGTGGTGGTAGAGCCCACCGCAGACGCAGGGTAAAAACAAAGGAAACGGCACCCGGAGGGAAACCTCCGGGTGCTGTTTTTTGCTTGAATAAAAGCCATTCTTTGTTAAAAAAGTCTGAAACTTTGTGGAAATGCCGTGAAACGAAAAATGGACGCTTGTGCAACGGGACAAAATGCGTTACACTACCAATATAAGTCTCTGATGGGCGCTTTTGCAAAAAAGCGCTTTGTCATAAAAGAACCTAGGAGGAACGGCAAGAATGATCTGGAACAAGTCTAAACAGCCCGCCGACCAGCAGGACGCAGCAGCTGCACCGAAAAAAGGCGGCGCGGCAGCCTTTGCCCAAAAGAACTGGAAGTGGCTGGTGCCGGTGGCTATCGTGGTGCTGGCCGGCGGTTGGTGGCTGCTGAAGCCCAAGAGCGCAAAGCCCGCCAACGTGGATACTTCCTATACGGAGGCGGTGCCCGAGACCCGGGATGTCTCCAACACGCTCAGTGGCACCGGCACGCTGAAGCCCGCCAATACTTACAGCGTTAAATCGCTGGTGTCCGGCAAGGTGCTGACCGGCAGCTTTGAAGAGGGCGATATCGTGGAAGAGGGCACTGTGCTGTACACGGTGGATTCCTCCGACGCCACCACCAAGGTGGAGCAGGCAGCCATCACCTTACAGCAGGCGCAGCGCAGCTACGATAAGACCGCCGACCGCCAGTATGTTCGCGCCGAGGTGGCGGGCGTCGTCAGCAGCCTGAAGGTGAACAAGGGCGATGAGGTAAAGAGCGGTCAGGAAGTGGCCGTGGTGCGGGACAGCTCCAAGATGAATCTGGTGCTGGAGTTCCCGGCTGCGGATGCTGCCAACTTCTCGGTAGGGCAGACCGCCCAGGTGACGCTGGACGGTACCTTTGAGGTGCTGCCCGGCACTATTACCTCCGTGACTGGCACCGATGCCCTGAGCACCGGCAATCTGCTTACCCGCACCGTGACCATCTCGGTGTCCAACGCAGGCGGTCTGACCACGGCACAGGCCGCTACGGCTGCCATCAACGGGGTAAGCTCCATTGCAGCGGCAAACTTCCAGTATCAGGCCGAGCGCACCTTGACCGCGCTGGCTTCCGGCACCGTGACCGCCATCAATGTGCGGGAGGGCGGCAGCGTGAACAAGGATGATATCATCCTGACCCTCAGCGGTGAGGAACTGACCGAGTCCATCCAGTCTGCCTCCGAGACCCTGCGCGGCGCGGAGCTGTCCATGCAGAATATGCAGGACGCCATGGATAACTACACCATCACCTCGCCCATCAGCGGCACCATCATCGAAAAGAACGCCAAGGTGGGCGATGCCCTGAGCACCAGCACCGATCTGTGCACCATTTACGACCTGAGCTATCTGGAAATGACCATCAACGTGGATGAGCTGCAGGTCAGCAGCCTGAAGGTGGGGCAGTCCGTACAGGTGACCGCAGACGCCGTGAAGGATAAGACCTACGAGGGCGTGGTCACCCGTGTGTCCATGAAGGGCGATACCAGCGGCGGCACTACCACCTACCCGGTGACCGTACGCATCGACGAGACTACCGGTCTGCGCCCGGGCATGAATGCCAACGCCGAGATCGTGGTGGCGCAGGCGAAAAATGCGCTCACGGTGCCTAACGCCGCCATCGTGCGGGGCAATTATGTGCTGGTGCGGCAGGGTTCGCCCAGTGCTGTGAACGCCGATGACTCCATGAGCGCACCGGAGGGCTATGTGTACGTCAAGGTCAAGACCGGTGTCAGCGATGACAACTATACGCAGGTGACCAGCGGCCTGTCCGAGAGCGATACCATCGCCTACGACCCCAGCTCTGTGAGCAGCGACAGCTACTATGACGACGGCGGCTATGACTACTCTGACGGCGAAGTAATCGGCGGTACCGAAAACGCCGCAGACCTCACTGAGGGCGGCGAGGAGACGCTGCCGGAGGAAACGGAAAACGGTGAAGACCCCGCAGCAGACGGCAACGAGCCGGCAGACGGCATCGACCCCGCCGAGGCCGGCGCAGTCGTGGTGGATTGACGCAGGAGGGATGAATGAGCGCTCTGATCGAGTTTAATGCGGTGTGCAAATATTACCAGATGGGCGATACCACGGTAAAGGCTGCCGACCACATCACTATGAAAATCGAAAAAGGCGAGTTCGTGGCCATCGTGGGCCAGTCCGGCTCGGGCAAATCCACCTGCATGAACATCATCGGCTGTCTGGATGTGCCCACCCATGGCACCTACCGGCTCAACGGCCGGGATGTGGGCAAGATGAACCGCAACGAGCTGGCCGCCATCCGCAACGAGATGCTGGGCTTTATCTTCCAGCAATACAATCTGCTGCCCAAGCTGAACCTGATGGAAAACGTGGAGGTGCCGCTGGTGTATGCGGGCATCTCCCGCGCCGACCGCCACATCCGCGCCCGGGAGGTGCTGGAGCAGGTGGGGCTTGGCGATAAGCTGAAAAACCGCCCCAACCAGCTTTCCGGCGGCCAGCAGCAGCGTGTGTCCATTGCGCGGGCACTGGTGCGCAACCCGCCAGTCATTCTGGCGGACGAGCCCACCGGCGCGCTGGACTCCCATACCGGCCGCGAGGTGCTGGGGCTTTTGCAGCAGCTGCACAAGCAGGGACACACCGTGGTGCTGATTACCCACGACAACTCTATTGCCGTGCAGGCCGACCGCATCATCCGGCTGGAGGACGGTCAGGTGGTGTATGACGGCGACTCCCACGCACCGGAGGCCATGGTGCAGCCTACTTTGCTGCCCGAAACGCCGGAAAAGGAGGAACAGGCATGATCTTTGAAACCTTCCGGCAGGCCATCCAGAACGTGTGGAGCAACAAGCTGCGCACCTTTCTGACCATGCTGGGCATCATCATCGGCGTGATGGCGGTCATCGTCATCGTAGGTCTGGGCAACGGCATGACCAAAAGTATGCGGGACAGCTTTTCCGCACTGGGCACTAACACCCTGAGCATTCAGGTGTGGGGCTACGGCTCCCGCTCAGTGTCGGTGGAGGAGATGTATGACATCTGCCAGCGGCATTCCGACCTGATCAAGGCGGTGTCGCCCCAGATCGAGTTCAGCGGCAACGCCAGCGGCACGCTGAAGATCGGCACCACCAGCTACCGCTGGTCCCATATAAGCGGCGTGGACGAAAGCTACACCGAAATGAAAAACTACCAGCTCGCGCAGGGACGCGGCCTGCAATACATGGATATGCAGGACAACAAGCAGGTCTGCATCATTGGCGATTACCTGAACCGGGTGGCCTTTGGCGGCAACGGTGTGGGACAGACGCTCAAGATCGGTGCTAACAAGTTCCGCATCGTGGGCGTGCTGGCAGCCAAGGTCAGCGACCCTACCATGCAGCAGGGCAGCGACGATGACTGCGTTTACCTGCCCTATACCACCGTGATGCGGCTCTCCAGCCAGAGCTCGGTCAACAACTATACGGCGGTGATGACCGACGAAAACTTTGCCAACGAGGCCAAGACCACCATGGAAGAGGAACTGATGTCGATCCTCAAGACCGAAAACGGCTACTATGTGTACAGCGCCAGCGAGTGGCTGGAGGAAATGAACAAGATGATCAACATGGTCATCGTGATACTTACCGGTATTGCCAGCATTTCGCTGCTGGTGGGCGGCATCGGCATTATGAACATCATGCTGGTGTCGGTGACCGAGCGCACCCGCGAGATCGGCATCCGCAAGGCGCTGGGCGCAAAGGAGCGCACCATTCTGGCACAGTTCGTGGTGGAAGCGGCCACCACCTCCGCACTGGGCGGCGTTTTAGGCATTGCGCTGGGCTATGCGGTGTCCATGGCAGCCAACAAGGTGCTGCCCATGTTCATGACCGATACCACCGTTACGGTAAGCCCCTCCTTCAACTCCATTGTGGTGGCCTTTGGCATCTCGGTGGGCATCGGCGTGCTGTTCGGCTACCTGCCGGCACGGCGCGCAGCCCGGCTGAACCCCATTGAAGCATTGCGCTACGATTGATCGCGGCGGCGTGATAAACAAAGAACAAGAGGTACGACCAATGAAAAAACGGATTCTCGCATTTCTGCTGGCGGTCAGCATTGCGGTGTCGGTGCTGGTGCTGCCGGTCTCGGCGGCCAGCATCAACAACACAGCCCTGCAGACGGCTATTACTCTGGGCGCTGTGCCCACCGGTCAGGAGCTTAGCGCCAACATTACCCGCGGCGCTTTTGCCAAAATGCTGGTGTCCTTTTCCACCTACCGGGAGAGCGTAGGCGCGCAGGGCACGGTGGGCACCCTGTACCGGGATGTGCCCGGCACCTCCCAGTGGGCACCCTATATCCGCATTGCGGTGCAGCAGGGCTGGATGAACGGCTACACCGATGGCTCCTTCCGCCCGGACAACACCGTTACGCTGGAGGAAGCCTGTGCAGCGGTGCTGAAGATGCTGAGCTATAAGACCACCGACCTGACTGGTTCCTTCCCGCAGGCACAGCTGAACAAGGCACAGCAGATCGGTCTGCGGGACCAGCTGACCTGCACACAGGGACAGGCCATGACCTACGAGCAGTGCACCCTGCTGCTGTACAACGCCCTGCGCGCAAACACCGCCAGCGGCAGCGCCTATGGCAGCTCGCTGGGCTTTACGGTGTCCAACGGTCAGGTGGATACCTCCTCGGTGCTGCTCAAGAGCCGCAAGGGCCCCTTTGTGGCAGAGGAGGGCACCCAGCTGCCCTTTACGCCGGTGAGCGTCTACCGCAACGATAAGACCTCCGCTTCGGCAGAGCTGAACAAGTACGACGTGTACTATTACAGCGAAAGCCTGCAGACGGTGTGGATCTACACCCGCCGCGCCGCAGGCCGCATTACGGCAGTATCGCCCAGCGCCAGCGCACCCACTGCGCTGACCGTGGCGGGCAGCAACTATAGTCTGGGCAGCGCTGCCGTGGCGTCTAAGATCTCCTCCCTGAACGGCGGCGGCGTAGGCGAGGTGGTCACCCTGCTGCTGGGCATGGACAACGAGGTGGCCGATGTGATCACCGGCGAGGAAGCCGACAGCGTGTTCTACGGCGTGGTGCAGACTGCCTCCCGCAGCCTTGTGGAGGACAACGGTGCAGACGTGCTGCAAAAGATCTCGGTGATGTGCACTGACGGCATTATCCGTACCGTGAACATCGACAAAAGCCTGAACTACCCCACCGGCTGGCTGGTGGAGATCAGCGTGACCCCTGAAGGGGAGCAGGTGACCGCCATCGAGTCCAAATCGGTCAGCGGCACCATTAACGACACCGCCACCGCGCTGGGGGACTATGCTCTGGCCGATGACGTACAAATCTTGGATACGACATCGGAGGGGTTAGCTGGGACGGTTCGTCCCAGCCGAATAGCGGGGACAAATCTGAACACGCTGGCCGTGCGTTACTATACGCTGAATGAGCAGGGGCAGATCGACCGCCTGATCCTGAATGACGTCACCGGCGATCTGTGGAAATACGGCGTGCTGGACGATGTGAAGAATCTTGCCATCAATGCAGGCTCCATTCTGGGCGGTCTGACCGGCGGCTCCGGTGGGAGCGGGGACAGCTCCTCCGGCAGTGGTTCCTCCGGGGGCAGCTCTTCCGGCTCCGGCAGCGGCTCCACCGGAGGCAGTTCTTCCGGTTCCGGCTCTACCGGCGGCACAACCAACACCACCACGGTGGTGGATGATCTGCGCAGTGTGCTGGTGCCCACCACTAGCGAGATCCTGTGGGGCGTCATTGACGGCTCGCTGCTGAGCACGGTCTGGAACCGCATTACCAGCAGTTCCGGCTCACTGCTGAGCATCGGCCTCAAGCAGCTGGCCAAAATCACGGGCCAGCCCATGAGCACCATCCTCAACTTTGTGGGCGGCGGCGCTACTTACATCTGCTACGTCAACGGCAGTCAGGCCAGCTTTTCCACCTCTATCAAGTATCCGGTGCTGGCGGGCGGTCTGGCAGTGCGGCAGAACGTGAACGGCACGGTAAAGGCCATGATCCAGCTGATGCCCATGAAGATCGATCAGGTGGGCGCAGCCTCGGTGATGAGCAACGGCACCCGCTACGAAACGGCTGACGACATGCAGGTGTACCTGTGGTACAAGGGGCAGTATTACGCCACCAAGCTCTCTGAGGTGAACTCCGAGGGCTACTACCTGACCGGCTGGTACGATAACTTTGGCTGTGCAGCAGGCAAGCGCGTGCGGGTGATCGTGGCAGTCAAAAAGGACTGATGGACTACTATGACCCCCGGCGCAGGGCGCTGCGGGCGGTACGGCAGCTGCTTTACCCGCGCGAGTGCCCCTTCTGCGGCCGGGTGCTGGGAGATGTACAGGATTGCCCGGACTGTGCAGAGCAGCTGGAAGCGCTGCGCCGCAAGCCGGGCATCCGGCTGGACCCGGCGCAGCACTATATTGGCAATCTGACCGGTGCGGCTGCGCCCTACCGTTACAGCGGCTGTGTGCGGCGCGGCATCCTGAACGCAAAGTATCAGGGCAAGCCGTGGCGGGCTGTGGAGATGGGCAACCGTCTGGTGCAGCTGGCCTTTGGCGGGGAACTGACCGTGCAGTACGGCGAGCTGCTCCCGCAGCCGGTGCCGTGGGCAGCCATCGGGTACGATTTGATCGTGCCGGTGCCGGCCTCCGGCACAAGGCGCGGCTACAACGTGCCGGAACTGATGGCGCTGCCGCTGGCAAAAGCAATGGAGGTGCCGCTGGCACCGCAGGCACTGGAACGCACCCGGGCAAAACGGCATCAGGCCGGTCTGCCGCTGGAGCAGCGCATGGCCAACGTAGCAGGTGCTTTCCGGGCGGCACAGTCGCAGCAGCTGGAGGGCAAGCGCATCCTGTTGGTGGATGACGTCATCACCACCGGCACAACCGCTGCCGCCTGCGCGCAGGCGCTGCTCCATGCCGGGGCAGACAGCGTGTTCGCGCTGGCCTTTGCCACGGTGGAGTTTGGCGCACCGCCGGACGACACCACCCCGATCTGCGAGGATGACGAGGAAGAAGCATACAGCGATTTTTGAAAATAACGTTCTTTCGCGCATCCTTTCCGCAGGCAAAAAGCGGGACAGTAAAATGTAAAAACTGCATCAGAAATTTGGAAAAAGCGCTTGACAAAACGGGCAAAGTCGGGTATACTAATCAAGCTGTGAGCGACAAACGCAAACAGATATCCGGGTGTAGCGCAGTTTTGGTAGCGCGCTTGAATGGGGTTCAAGAGGCCGTGAGTTCGATTCTCGCCACTCGGACCATAAATCCAACGATTTCACGTTAGAAATCGTTGGATTTTTTTGTTTGTGGGCTGACCTCATTTGGTTTTGACCACAATTTTGACCACAATGCCAACGATTTTATCTGGTCTAATTAGTGTCGTTCCGTCCAATTTTCAGGCCGAAAACGCCTCGCTGAACAACTGGATCGCACTCTGCCGAATGGATTCCTGAACATGGAGATAATGCTCAGTCATCTCGGTGTCAGCGTGTCCCACGATGCTCTGGATGGTCTGGATATCCACGCCCAATGCCTGCATCTGCGACACATAGGTGTGACGGCAGCTGTGGGGTGTGAGCAAGCGGACATCGCCCGCTTCTTCCAGAGATTTGCGGAACACATCTCGGAAATGGGTGGGATTGCAGGGCAAGCCGGTCTTGGGGCTTTCCCAGATGAACTGGTCGGTGGTATCCCGCAGCTTGATGGCACAGGGGCGGACATTCAGCGGCACCGGAATATCCCGGATACTGTCTTTGGATTTCGGACTGCCGATGCTGACCGTACCTTTAACGACCTTTACTGCCTGCCGGATGTGAATGACAGAGCCATCTTCTTCAATAAACTGCGGCTCCAAAGCCAGAAGTTCCTGCATTCTCATTCCAGTGCCGAGCAAAAGCCGGATGCTCAAGCCCATGCGGTCATCGGGGAGCACCTTCATCAGGTGTGCGACTTCCGCTGTGGTAAAGGCTTCCTTGCGCTTTGCGGTTCCGGTTGCCCGCATCTTTTCAGCAAGCCGAACCGGGTTGCGGCGCACAAGGTCATTGGCTTCTGCCTTTTGAAAGATCTGGTAGAGCATCCCTCGTGCCTTGCTGATGTAAGAATCCGAGCGGCCATCGCGCCGCATCCCTTTCAGGAAGTTTTCGATGTCGATGGGGCGTATGACGGTCAAGGGGCGATGGTAAAATCCCTCTTTGAGCATTTTCAGGCAGTATTTATAGCTTTCCTGTGTCGTGGGAGCGATATTATCCTTGTGACCCTCGAACCATGTATCTGCCCAATCCTCGAAGTACAGAATCGTGTCCAGCTGGACACCGCTGATAAGCGCATCCTGATACTCTTTCAGTTTGAGCTTGACCTCCTTCTGAGTCTTGCCATAGAAGGTCTTGAAGCGCGGCGAACCATCTTTCTGGTAGCCGTCCATCATACGTAATTCCCAGCGACCATCGCTGCGGTGGCGAAGCGTACCCTCGCCGTGTGAACGTTTGCTTGGCATATTGCCTCCTTCCTGATGTCAAGTCGTTTCGGGAATAGTATAGAAAAAGAAACCTCTTGAATCAAGGATGTCAAATCAGCCATTTACGCTGTCCGTGATCCACTGAAGAAAACGGTCTTTGGGCACAACCATCCGCTTGCCGATGTGGAGCGTGGGAAAGCCATCGGAACGGAGCAGGATGTAAGCGTTGGCGCGGGAGATGCCCAGCGCAGCAGCGACATGATCGGCTGTCAGGGTGATGGGAAGCTGCTCATACGAAGTGAACTGAGAGCGCATAGAATACCTCTTTTCTCTATATGTTGTATTAAGTGGATACAGGAACACTATATATTGCGCTTTGATATGTAACAAGGGGCATCTGCGGTTTGCGGATGCCCCTTGTGTATATGGGAGGTATGCCTGAAAATGTCAGAATTTCATCGGCAGTGCGTCTTTTCTGCACTTGCCGTTGTAGGCGGTGTAGATGGGAAAAACGTATTTTTTCCATCCGCGCAGCTTTGCGGGGTCGTCCTGTCCGATGCGGTAAATATCGACCGGGTGGATGTTGTGCAGCGCACGGAGTAGCCGTTCTTCACTGAACTCGCCGTGGTACAGTTCCACAAAGTGCATCATGCCTTTCAGAACAGATGCCCGGAACGAATCGGGCTTGCCCTCCCATGCTGCCACGATCAGCCGCATCGTTTCACAGTAGAGCGGTTCGCCCATCTGCTTATAGAGCCGGAAAGCCGTACCAACGCAGCCGATGCGGTAATCGGTCAGCTGCTGGCTGTCATAATTGAGGCTCAATCCCACCCGGTTGGTGGCTGCAAGAAAGGCTTTGGAGATGGCATCGCCGCCCACCACCTTGGCACGGAGCTTGATGCCTGCCGTCAGCGGCGCAGAGAAGCCGTTCTGCTCGGCAAAGAGCAGGGCTTCCTGCTCCACGGTCATGCCCGTGTACACCTTGCAGAGAATCGGCAGATCCTTGCCGCCGTTGCGGAGGATGCGCCCCTCGATGGTGTGCTGCCCATCCGTTACGATGAACTGACCGTTACGGAAACTGACCTTCGGCTCGTTTGCCACATATTCGTTGAAGTGGGCGGCGATCAGTTCCACACGCTTGCGCTCCACACCACGCTGATACAGTTCGCGGGGGTAGACCAGCTTGCTGCTGTGGATGACCATGAGCTGGTACGGCGGGTTGACATGGATGAAGGGATTGGTGTTGTCTTTCAGGCGCATCGCATTTCCTCCTTGATCCTCCAGATGTACGTTTCGGCTTCTTTCAGAATTTCAGCAACCTGCTGCTTACGCTTCGGGATAGTGAGCAGACTTGGGTTGAATGTGAAGCTGTATTCCAGCCGCTGGATCATTGCGTGTACCGCAGCTTCCAGTTCGGTGTACAGCATCATGTCCTCGACACTCCCAGCATCCTCAAAGGATGATTTGATGGGCGTGTAGGGATAGAGGGGCGGCTTACCGTCAACCACCTCAGGCGGCGCGTAAGCCGCCGTAGAGCGGATGATAGGTGGAAGCCGCTGAATGCTCCCCATCGGGTTCAGGGCAAGGCTGGCACGGACAGCATCATCCACCCGGCTCATTTCTTCCGGGGTGAGGTGTCCGAGGAATTTCAACACTCGGCTCTTGTCTACGGTAAAGATCTGCTCTGCCTGAACGATGGACGGAACGGAGAGAAAATCGTTCACCAGCAGGCAGTGTGTCGGCTGGGTATACTTTTTTGCCGCCTTGCTTGTCAATGTGGCTACGATCAGCGTAGGCGAGTAAAAATTTCCCACATCGTTCTGGAGAACGACTGCCGGACGATTCCCGCTTTGCTCTGAACCGATGGCGTTGTCGAAACGGGTGAAGAAAATGTCTCCGCGCTGGAATTTCCAGTTTTGAATCAAAAGCTGCCCTCCTTTTTCAATATGTACACCGCCCGCTGCACCTCCTTGGCAGTGGGCGGTGTGTTTGTTCAGCGCTTCATCACAACATAGTCATGACCGCGCCGGGTCTGGCAGACTGTGCAAGTGTCCATGCTCCGGTCTGCGCTGGGAACAATGGCGATTTTGAACGCCTTGGATTCTACAAAACTGCAAAGGCAGACACCGCAGAGTGTGCGGATGGACCGGATCATCTCCGGGGTCAGTTCCATTTCCTCGTAGATCGCTTGCTCTAAGGTGGTACGGTCGTTTTCGTTCATAAAACCTCCTATGTAGGACGAAAATGTGGATATATGGAATAAGTAAAAAGAACAGGCGTGGACGAAGACCGAAAACAGCATTCGGCCACGCCTGATTTAATAAGTTAAGGTCTCGCATATTCGCCCTCGGCTCCCTGCGAGTGGGGCATAAACATCTGGCAGCGGACTTGTACCGCTTCATTGGCATTTCAGCCACCCCGTCTGCTTTATGACCGGGCCGCGAATTACGGAAGTATCATTATCGGAGTACCAGATGAAGGAACTATTCAGTTTTCAAGGAACGACTGTTCGGACGTTTCACGCTGCGGCTTGTGCCGTCTGGTGAATCGTCCTCTCACTTGGTAGGCATCGAGAACGGTCATTCTACACCCTTAAAATTAAATTTCTTCAAAAATTTAGTGATTTTCAAAATTCGTTTACTAATGTTTTGCTGCGCTATGCCATAAACTTTAGATAATTCAACGGTATTATAGCCTTCATAAGCATATAAGGTTAAAAGTTCCAAATCCTCGACTTTCAAGTTTTCAAGTGCAGAGAGCAATCGCTCATTCTCGATTTCACCAATCCATGTGAAGCGGCTCTTGGTTTCGCAGTAGTGTTCAGTAACAGAAATGGCTTCCTGATACTTGTTCATCAGGGGCGAATAGGATTCCTCACCCTGCTCAAAGGATGGGGCGGCGATTTCCTGTGTGTGGTTCTGGTAAGAACGAGCAGCATTGAAAACAGATCAGTCATACTCATACATTGCCTGAATCGCTTCGATGCTCATGCCAGCGTCTTCATACTGCTTGCGCATCATAGACCACTGACGGTCAAAGTTCTTCTTTTCCAAACCATAATTAAAGCCCATGTGTAACCTCCAAACTTTCGATAAAACGTGAAATGCCGAAAATTTGGAGATGCTACGGATATTTCGCCGTCTGGGGCAGCCATGAAAAGAGGGCGAACATAAAACCTGCTCCTTTTCGGGAGCAGGCTTCCTGAAGCTATAAAAAATAGCCGGACAACAGCCGACTGAGGGATTCTCAAGCGAAAATCACTCAATCAAGCTGTTGCCCGGCTATTTGGTGCTACGTTTCATACATCACCCGGAGGTGACGGCCCGTTGCTCGGTGCGAACAGTCCATATTCAGGGTGCGATGCACCCGTTTTATTGTTTTAGAGGGTCACTTCTTTCTTCGGAATGATAAATCAATGCGGAGGAGTGTATTGCAGCGGTGACATTTCAGATGAATTGTGCCGCTGCAGCCATCTATCTTTTGATAAAGCTTCATGCCGCATTTTTCACAGAAACGCCATCCTTCCATGTGATCTTTAAGTTTGTCTTTCATTATCCCCCTGCCTCCATCAACGAAAGTGTGTGGCGATACGGAATATCGCTGGTCAGGATATGCAAATACTTCATACGATTTGCAAGAAGTTGACGTTGCACACCTAGTTGCCTCGCCATCTTCTTAAAACTAGGGTAGTTCATATCTAACTGCGATCTGGATATATGAGATAACGTGTCAGGGAACTGGAAGAATGCCATGGAGGCCCTCACAAGGCACTCTGGCAGCAAAAGACCTTCTGCAATAATGTCCGCACAGTCTTCTTCCAACTGGTCTGAAAAAGCCAGAAGTGGATAATAAATGTGCAAAAGCTGATGCCCGATTTCGTGTGCCAAAGTAAAGTTCCGCACTCCGGTGTTGTGGAAACCTGCCAGCGAGGAATCTACCACAATATCTTTGGGGCGCAATGTGTTACGAATGACTGTGCCGTCTTCTAGTTCCATTCGGACTGTAAGGCGCTCATGTGCAGTCATGCCCAACACAGAGCCATCTTTAGATAGTGGGAACATCTTGATGCTGCCGCCCATCAGTTCCATCACAAGCATATCCAAGTCTATCGCCTGCGGATGATTCCGTACAAACGGAACACGCTGATAATAATGAGTGATTGCATGGTTTGCGAGTTCCAGTAACTTATGCTTTGAACAAAAACAACTCATGTGTACGCCTCCCATTCATTTTTATCATCCTACACGATCCGTGTGGATTGCGCCGATTATACCGCATTTTTTCTCATACCGCAATATGCTCAAGATTTTTTTGTATAAATATCAAATAGATTCAAATAACAACTGTAGAATGTCACAAAATAAACGAGTGGACGATATTTATATCTCTCGAAAATAAGCTATTTATATGTAGCAATCAGCTACCTTCTATTGTACAGTGTCACTTCTTGATAACAAGAAAACGCCCTCGATATGAGAGCGCTTTCTTATAAATATTCATTTTTTGATTGTCATGACACTATCAATGATCTGCAGAAGCTGTTGCGTCTGCTCAGGGGACAGCTCGCTTATGACCCGAGATAGATGTCGTATTGCAACGTTCTCCACATTGATCGGTGTATCTATGTCCTTAAAAAGGTCCTCCATGCCGATTCCCAAACCTTGGCTGATGCGTTCCAAGGTGGAAAGCGTTGGATTCTGCATTCCTCGCTCTATATGACCAACATAGGACGGGTGAATGTCGCAACGAAGTGCAAAGTTTTCGATACTAAGTCCTTCTTGTTTACGAGTTTTACGGATTCGTTCACCAACTTGTATCGCAAGCTTTGAACGCACCTGTGTAGAACGACTTTTCCCTTTTGATTTTGCCACAGCATACCTCTCATCTTCAAAACAACAAGTGCTTTCCCTAAAAAGAGTACACGTTGCGGCAAAAACCTTCAATAGAATATAAATACTGAAATTTTACTACATATATTGCTTGTTTCAAAACTAGTATTGATAAATCATTGGATTTCTCAAGATCAAACTTGCACAACATCAAAAAGCGGAGCCCTGAAAAACAGGACTCCGCTCGGATGGACGGGCTATCAATAATTTATAGCAGCAATTCTACAGAACAGTTTTGACAAATCATCCTCTTTCAGAGAAAGTCTCTTACCCTGGAAACCCATTATGGGCGCACGAAGCTACCTGCCCTGCAACGGTTTTTTCTTTCCCCGTCTGGCGGGGCAGGATAGCTTGTCTTATTCGGTTTATTCTTGCTCTTGCGCGACTGCCTCTTTCAGCCGTGAAAAGCTCTCATCGCTGATGATGTGTTCAATCCGGCAGGCATCGGTCTCCGCAGTTTTGGGGTCAACGCCTGCGGCGATAAGCTGCTCGGTAAAGAAGCAGTGACGCTCGTAGATTTTTTCGGCTACCTCGCGACCCACATCGGTCAGATGGAGAAAATGATCTTTGTCCATTGTGAGAAAGCCGCCGTCCCGCAAGGTAGCCACTGCATGGCACACGCTGGGCTTTGACATCTCCATATGCCGGGCCACATCTACGGAGCGTACCATACCGAGTTTCTTTTGGAGAACAAGGATGGTTTCCAGGTAGTCCTCCCCGGACGCATGAAGTTTCATTAAGACCTCCCTTACTGTATCCGCCAGCCCTCGGCTTGTTCGCGGATTTGGATAAACTTCTTGTAAGTACCTTCCTGTTGCAGCAGTTCCTTATGCGTACCTCTCTGAGCCACAGTTCCGCCATCAATCACAAGGATTTGGTCGGCGTTCTCAATCGTAGCCAGGCGATGGGCAATCGTAATAATAGTTTTGCCATGTGTTAGGGCAGAAATAGCTTCTTGGATCAAATGCTCATTCTCAGGGTCAATGCTTGCTGTTGCCTCATCCAAGATAATAATGGGAGCATCCTTGAGCATTGCCCTGGCGATAGAAATTCTTTGCTTTTCACCGCCGGAAAGCGAAGAACCTTCTTCACCAATCACCGTGTCATAACCGTCCGGCAAAGCCATTATGAAGTCGTGGCAGCGGGTCGCTTTTGCGGCGGCGATAATCTGTTCATCCGTAGCGTCCGGGCTGCCGAATTTAATGTTATTCTTAATGGTATCCCGGAACAGGTAGACATTCTGAAAAACCATACTGATATTTTTGAGCAGACTATCACATGTAAATCGGCGAATATCCGTTCCACCAATGGTAATCGTTCCGCTGTCCACATCATAGAAACGGACAATCAGGTCACACAGCGTAGATTTTCCGCTGCCAGATGGTCCCACGATGGCCGTTGTGCTATTCTGCGGAATTTTGAAGCTCAGGTCATGCAGAACAATCCGGCTGTCATATCCGAAAGAAACATCCCTGAACTCTATATCATAAGATGCCGGTTTTATGTCGGTGCCGTCCCGGTCGATATAGTTTGCATTTTCCAACGCTTCCAGCTTATTCATGGCAGAGTCCACAACTCCAAGCATATGAGCCGCGTCATTGATATTCTCCACGCTGCCAAACATCACAAAAGAGAACAGAACAAACATCAGGAAGAATGCCATACTCATTTGTCCCTGCAACGCCTGCCATGCACAAATAAAGACAATTCCCATCGAAGCCAGTTTTAAGGAAAACAAATACAGACAGTTAAAGGGAGTAAAGCCTTTCTCCACCTTGATATGAATATCTTTCAGGTCTTTACAGGCATTACGAAAGTTCTCAATAGAGGCTCCTTCCTGTCCAAAAGACTTCACAATGGAAAGCCCCCGGATGTATTCAATCGCTGCGCCGGACATATCTTCCATTGCTTTATGGGTTGTTGCAGCGGTTTTTTCACTGTGTCTGCTAATCCCCTGCAAAGCCAGCGCCGAAAGAGCAACGCCGACAATGGAAATAACCGCCGCAACAGGGCTGAAGAAGATCAGGCATAAAACGATGGCAATAAACTTTGCGTATCCATTGATGATGACATCCACCATTTTCATGCCCTGTAATTCCAAAGTAGATAATTCCGTGGTAACACCTGCCAGAATGTCACCGACACTGTTCTGTGAAAAGTACCCAAGGGGAACCCGTTTCAGTACATCGCCCAAATGAATGCGCTGGCCAGCGGCCACTTCATATCCAATACTCTCCTGCAATACTGCCCGGAGATAAGAAAGCAGGAAGTTCAGCACAATCGAGCCAATAATGATCCACAGCGTCTGCCAGATTAGAACTGTATCAATTGCAGTATTCGACCAGTACGCCTGAACTGCTTTATCCAGCGCGTATGCGGCTGCCATCGTAGGAATAGCAGTTGACAGACTGCTGAAAAAGGAACACACAGAACCAAGATATAGGCGGCCTTTATATTTGCCAACCCATCGGATAATGCGTTTCATTGACTTAAACATTGACAGCCACCTCCTTTTTCTCGCCCACAGACCAGTTCTTCGCGCCAATATGCGCCTGCCACATATCTGCATAAAGCGGGCAGCGTTCCAAGAGTTCCCCCTGCTTTCCGCAGTCAACGATCTGCCCTTTTTTCAGAACGACAATCTGATCTGCGTTTTGAATGGTAGACAAACGGTGTGCAATCACCAGCAGGGTCTTTCCTTTGGAAAGGGCCATGATGGATTTCTGGATTTTATCTTCATTCTGCGGGTCAGTGAAGGCAGTTGCCTCATCCAAAATCACAATAGGCGCATTTTTCAAGATTGCTCTCGCAATAGCAATTCGCTGCTTTTCTCCGCCAGATAGCCGCTTGCCAGCGTCACCGGCCGGTGTATCATATCCTTTTTCCAGCCGAGCAATGAAATCATCGCAGCAAGCCGCTTTTGCGGCGGCATATACTTCCTCATCCGTAGCATTTGGATTACCAAGGCGGATGTTCTCTTTGAGAGAGCAGTTGAACAGGAAATTGTCCTGTGTCACGAAGCTGACCAATTCAGAAAGCTGCCGAATAGAAAGTTCCTTGATATTCGTGCCGCCGATGGAGATGCTGCCGCCGGTCACATCCCAAAATCGAGCAATCAGCCGGGCAACGGTGGACTTGCCCCCGCCGGATGGTCCAACCAGGGCTGTAAAACTTCCCTGCGGCATTTTCAGGCTGATGTCATGCAGCACTTCGTTTTGCCTGGTGCCATCATAGGAGAAAGACACACCCTGTAAAACGATATCTGTGTGCCTGATCGGAACAATTTTGCCAGAGTCCGGCAATACAGGCAGGTTCAAAAGTTCATTTGCAGCTTCTACTGCATACTCCATTGACTTTGCCTCGTTGATAAAAGTAGTAGCTTTCATCAATGGGCCGACAATACTCAGCGAAAGAATAATTCCCATCGCCAATTCAGCAGGCGTGATGCTCCCTCTCTGTACCAATAGCAAACCGATGGGAAGTACCCCCAACAGGGTGGTGGGCATAATCGCCATCATCAGGTTCATTGTTTTCCAGGTGCTTTTGAACCATGCCAGAGTAAAATCCTTAAAGGACTTTACCGCTCCTACAAACTTTTCGTAGGAACTGGTACTTTGATTGAACGCCTTAACAACCTCAATGCCTTCCACATACTCAATAATGACATTGTTTACATGATTGTTTGCCTCCATATAAGCTGCGTACTGGCTGTTATAGTTCCGCATGAGAAAAAACATGGGGATCATGGCCAGAACCGGGGCAATCAGGACTGCAAGGCCCAAACGCCAGTCAATTGCCAGCATCCAGATAAAAATGGCAATCGGAAGGAGCAAGTTCGATGTCAGTTCTGGGATCATGTGGGCCAGAGGCGGCTCCAAATCCTCCACCTTGTCCATGATAATATTCTTCAAGTAACCGATCCTTCGTCCCATTACCTCGCCAAGGGGCGCCCTCATCAGGCGGTTTGCGATTTTCAGGCGGATGCCTTCCAGTATCGTGTAAGCGGAGATATGTGCCAAAATTGTGGAAATGCCAAAGCAGATGACACGGATCAGGTATCCGCCTACGCCTACCAGACACCAGAGCATGATGTTGCTCAAAGTAGCGGTCCGGTTAATGAACAGGAGCAAAATTTCATACACCGCCCAAAACGGAACAAAGCCTCCGGCAACACTAAAAATGGCGCATAAAACCGAGAGGATCATCTTTCCCTTGCAGGGTTCTGCAAAGGAAAGTAGAGTTTTGACCCAACTCTTTTTTTGTTGTTTCATAGTAATTCACCTCTTTCGTTCTATTCGGTCAGTAAAGAAAAAAGGATGGCTAAGTCCTACTAACCATCCTTAATTTATCATGATTCAGTTTTTTCTTCCGCTCCACGCGGCCTTTTCTGTACCAATCAGATAATTGATTTCCGATATTCCAATGGCGTTTTTCCCATCGTCTGATGAAAAGCAACGGTAAATTTGCTGGGACTGTCATATCCTACAAGACCAGCAACATCAGCCACCTTCAATGACTTATCTGATTTCAGCAAAGCCGCTGCATAGTTCATTCGGTAGTTCCTCATGTATGTAAAAATCGGACTGCCATAAACAGACTTAAAGCAATTTTTCATCGGTGTCAATGCAATATCAAACTTTGCGGAGAGTTCTTCCAGCGTGTAGTTCTTTGTCAAATCTTGTGTTAAAAGTGATTGAATTGCCTTAATTTTTTCGACCTGACCCTTGTAGAAATATGGACGTTCCTCTGTATGTCCCGACAGCTCTAACGCATCCAGATATAGAAGCAGTTCCAGCACTTTGATCTTGAAATAGTCCTTTTTGATTTTGACCGGCACATTGTAAAGTTCGGAAAAAATATGCTCAATGGCCGGTTCTCCTGGAATGACATAAGGTGTGCGGTCACTGCAATATTTTTTCTGCAACTCATAAAGATCAACAGAAAAGCCTTTCATAGAAGCCGGTATTTCTTTTGCCGCAGTCTTCACCTGAAAGCCAATGGAAATTCCGTGGTAGTGACAAAGCGGAAACTCCACCTTGCCCGAATGATGGATGCGGCGATCCACCCGAAGATCGCCAGCCTCTAAATAGCTAAAGGCATTTTGGCCAACTTCCTGTTCAATACGCCCTTCCCGGCAGTGGTCGATACAAAGCAGATCCATATCTGTCTGGAAACCCGAAACGCACTCCTTCATGTGGAAGTCGTTATACATGAGAAATACGCCCGGAAACACATGATACAAAGTCATCATGCCTTCGCCGGAATCATCTTTCAAACGCATGATTTTGCAATCATCGGATTCCATTACATCCTGAACATTGGAGCCGCAGTTTATTTTTTGAAACAATTCTGACATGATTGCGACCTCCTCTCTGCGTGGCATCCCTCCATATCAAATATTTTATCACAAGTTCGGCTTAAAAACTCAAAATCATGGGAAACAATGATAATAATTTTGCTTTCTCCTCCCAGCCTGCGAATCATATCGCTGACTTCCAACATACGGTGATAGTCCAAGCCGCTTGTGGGTTCGTCAAAGACCAGAACATCTTTGTCAGATAGGATTGCCGTTGCTACTGCAAGCCGCTGTTTTTGACCTCCAGACAGAGCCATAGGATGACGGTCTTTGAAGTCCAACAAATCAAACGATCTTAAAATGCTTTCGATTCGTTCTGATGGGCAATCTGGCTGCGCCAGCTCACATTCATTCCAGACACTATCCGAAAAGAGTTGATGATTCACATCCTGCATAACGCAAAAACTTGCCTTATTCCGTTGTTTCTCTTTCAGTGCTCGACCATCCAGCCGAACCGTTCCATTCACTTCTTTGAGAAGTCCGCACAGGCAGCGCGTCAATGTGGTTTTTCCTGCACCGTTATGGCCGACAATCCCCAGCACTTCACCTCGCTTTGCGGAAAAACCGATACCTCTGAACACTGGTTGATTGTTAAAAGCACAGGAAAGGTCTTCTACTGATAAACCGTCTTGTGTTCCTGAGGGTTCAGCATGGGGCAAATTCAAAGTGGGGTGAATCAGGCTTCGCAGCCCCATCTTGATACGTTGTTCTTCTGACAGGCTGTGAAATTCTTCTTTGGAAAATGTTTGTACGATTTTTCCTTTTTGAATGAAGATAGCACGGTCAATCAAATCCACCAGAAAATATAGGCGGTGTTCGGCAATAATAACCGTCCGCCCCTCCTTTTTGATCTGAATGATTTGCTGACGCAAGGTATCAATCGCATCCGCATCCAAATTGGCCGTCGGCTCGTCAAGTACAAAGACGGAAGGGTTCATCGCATACACCGAAGCAAACGCAAGACTCTGTTTTTCTCCGCCTGACATAGAAAAGATATTACGGCCCAGCAGTGACTGTATTTTCAGAGCAGAAACCGTAGCATCATATCGCTCTTTGATTTTCCTTGGCTCAACGCCTGCGTTTTCCAAACCAAAAGTAATCTCGCTGTCAGAATCTATATTGAAGAACTGCGATTTTGGGTTTTGGAACACGGAACCAACCTGTTCTGCCAAACGGTACATTTCTGTTTGAGCTACATTCATACCATTTACAATCGTTGTACCAGATAAGGTTCCGCCCTCGACAAAATGAGGAATCAGACCGTTAATAAGTTTTGTTATGGTTGTCTTACCACAGCCTGATTCACCAGTAAGAACAATGCACTCGCCCTGCTGAATGTTCAGGTCTATATGAGAAAGCGTCCCCTGCGATTTCTCATATTCAAAAGATACATTTTGAATTTCAATCATAGGAAACACCTCCTTATCCTACCATAATGGAAACTACGCAAAAAGCAACGCCTATTGCCAAACACACAAAGTCCTGCACGCCGAACTTCATTTCAATCATACTTGTCTTTGGCGCAGGATTTTCAATACCCCGCGTAACAGCGGCGGCGGATAATTCTTCCGCTGTCGTTGTGGCAGAGATCATGGTAGGCACCAGTAAGCATTCAATTTTTTGTACTCCATGAATATTACGGAGCTTCATGGCATCCCGGATATAGCCGGTTTCTTCTTTTAAGGCCGGAAAATATCGGACAGTTACAGACAAAGGAATAATCAATCCCTGCGGGATATGCCATTTCCGAAGCGCAACCATCAATTCCCGGACGGGCGTTTTCTGTAAAACCATCGTACCGACAATCAAACAAGGGAAAATCTTTCTTGCATAAGATACAATGATCGTGAAGCTGCTGGCTAAAATTTTCGGCCCGTTTGGGAATACATAGTATTGCAGCGCCAGACAAATTCCAAATGCGATTGCCAGTTTGCCTGCGGATTTTTGGCACCCGCAGGCAACGATCAGCAGGAGCAGAAAAACAACCCATGTAATTTCAACCCATACGGAGTGTTGGGTAAAGGCCACAATATTTGCCAGCACCAACAAAAGCAATTCCGTCCGTGGATCGAACCTTAATGTATGTTTTTTGCCCTCCCCATTCATCACACAATTCCTGCCTTTACAAAGTGCTTTTTGAACAGACCTCTGGCAATAAATGCGCCGATGATACCACCGATGATTGGAGCAACAAACAGAACGAGTAGCATTGCATTGGATGACAGAGCTTCAACTGCCGCAACATAATCAGCGGGCATTCCCTGTTCTGTAATCTGTGCCAGGAAATCGGCCTTAAACAACCAGATGGGAAGGGGAGAACCAACCATCCCCAGCGAAAAAATCACATAGGCAATCGAATTTCCCTTGAAGCTTTTATACTTAGTCACCGCCCGGACAACTTCAGCCAAAATGCAAGTTGAAGCCATCGAGATCAGGATCACCAGGGTAAATTGTCCTGTGGCAAAATAGATAAGAGCGGTGATAAGCCCCATCAGGAAAACTGCACCCGGTTTTTGAACCTTTGCGACCATCAGCATAAAGGGAATGCCTGCAAACACAGCGATGAAGCCAGGCATCAGCATCCACAGAACAGGGTGAATACCTCCCAGAAGCATAAAGGCAAAGTTGATGACAAAGTAGATTGCGGAAAAGATACCGATAGTGATTAGGTCTTTTCCTTTCAGTTTTTTGTCCGTACTCACATCAGACATCATAAATTCCTCCTTTAGTTAGGTTGCACTAACATATGGTGCTTTTGAAAGCGCCCTTCGGCGCTTACAGTAGCCATCATAGCAGACCTGAAAAGTCTTTTCCGCTCCAATCGGTCTTTTTTGTTCCGATAAGACTTTTTTCTCTTTGCCGTTTACATAGTGTCGTTCAAACAAATCTAAGAACATAAAAGCAAAAGCCGGGGAAATACACCTTACAGTGTTTTGCTCCCGACTTCTACTATATCACAAAATTTATATATAGATTAGTTCTTGAAAAATAACTTCCTCCGCCTGTGCGTTCAGCGTGTTCATCAGCCCCACCCAGCGCATGGGGTCACGGGCTTTCAGTTCCTCGGTGACGCCTGCCGCCTCCATCATGCGGGGCGACATGGCGTCCATCCGCTCCCGCGCCGCCCGGTCAATCTCCAACAGGTGCAGGTACAGCTTTTCGCTCAAAATCAAGCTGCTGTAAAGGTCGGGCCGGTGTTCCTTCAGGTAGCGTTGCCGCATACGGCCATATTCTCTCACCGGTGAGGACCGCAAGCTGATCCGCAACGAGGTGTTCCGTTCGGTGGAATGGATCATGTTGGATCGGGGCATGATCGATGAAGAAATCGCAGAGCAGCGTATTCTACCCCTTTTACCGGAGCGTCTGCACGGTGCAGCCCGTGGGCTGATCGAAAAGTGGGACGACCCCATCGTGCCAGTGGAGGGAATGCTGGAGCTTTTGCAGGCACTGAAAGCAAAGGGCTACCGTCTCTACCTACTTTCCAACGCTGCCACCCGTCAGCCTATCTACTGGGCACGGGCAGAGGCCAGTAAGCTGATGGATGGTGTCCTGATCTCCGCAGAGGTCAAGCTGTTGAAGCCCGACTCACAGATCTACCGCACCTTCCTACACAAGTTCGCCCTTCGCCCGGAGGGATGCGTTTTTATTGACGATACGCCTATCAATGTGGAGGGTGCACTCTACGAAAACATGGCAGGCATCGTGTTCAACATGGATGTTCCTGCCCTTGCCGAGAGCCTGCGCACTCTGGGCGTGGAATGGTAATATCCCATTTGGAGAAATGATTATGGTGGTCTGGATTGCTTTGATACTTTTGATTTGTGCTGGATTCTCTGCTTATGCGGGGGCATCCCAGTTGGAACAGGCAAAACAACATGCGAAGTGTTCTTTAAACGCTTTTACCAAGCGAAGAAATGGGGTGAGTTGTATTTGTCTGTCAATCCTGTTCGTGATCCTTGGGGTAGCTATCAACCTATGACGGTGCATTTCTCCCATCCCCATTTGCTTCTTCCAAAGCCTGTCTGATGGGATTGCTGCTGAACCCTCATAGCGATAGCCCATCGGTGGTTTTGAAAGATAAATATTCCTTCATTTTGTCACTGCATCACAGCAGCAATAAGAGCGGAACCTTGCAAAAGACTCCGCTCTTATTGTTTAAGAAAGTATTGCATTTCGAGACGGAAAGAATATACTTATATTAGCTCAATTCCAATACTAGATGGAGGGACTATTATGGCTAGACCAAAAGGAAGCCAGAATGCAGTGCGTACCAAGAAAGCAAATGTTGACTATTCGGCTATTGTTGCTGAAAAGACTACTGTCAAGGAGCAAATTGAAACCGAGATCGCCGCGCTGTCTGACAACATCAGCGTACTGAAAGAACAGTTGAAAAGCAAAAAATCCGCTTTGAAGGTTGCAGTAAAGGAACTTTCTAAAGCAGAGGCAAAAAAGGTTGCTGCCGAAAAAAAGGCCGCAGAAGAATCTAAGAAAGCTGAAGCAGAATCTGTATTGAAAAAGCTGCTTGCCAGCGGTATGTCTGCCGATGACATTATCGCCAAGCTCCAGTAAACTATTTGCAATTTTTTCAGCTTTTCAAACGTATCTAAATTAAAGTGGCATATCATCTTCC
>OGIM01000041.1_pt1 | contig 69904 bp, 65 predicted proteins | sample 1571801 | NCBI WGS metagenome assembly OGIM01 (sample SAMEA2582106, study PRJEB24529) | metagenome | biome: Human gut stool | place: China | collected 2011
AAAGGCAGGATCTTCAGCGTGAAGTCCTCACGCTGGATATCAAAGTTGGGGTTGGTGCAGGGATCGCCCGCGGCCAGCAGGTCTCCCCAGCGGGCCTGGAAGCGGAGCACCTCGCCCTGGAAGCGCTTCTGCTTTTCGGGGTTGTCCTCGGTGCCGCGGCTCTTGCTCTCGTAGTGGTACAGCTGGGCAAAGGGGGTGAACACGTTGGTGTAGCCTGCCTCCCGCACGCGCACGCAGAAGTCCACGTCGTTGAAGGCCACGGCAAAGCTCTCGTCCAGCCCTTCCACCTGCTCGTATACGTCCTTGCGCACCATCAGGCAGGCGGCGGTCACTGCGTACACGTCCTGCGCGTAGGAGAGCCGTCCCATATAGCCGGGGTGCCCCACGGGGAAGTTCTTGTGCATGTGCGCCGCCAGCGTCAGGAAACCAAAGCCGATGCCTGCGTGCTGGATGGTGTTGTCCGGGTAGAGCAGCTTTGCGCCCACGCAGCCCACGCGGTCCTGCTGGGCGTACATGACCATCTCCTCCATCCAGCGGGGCGAGATGACCTCAGTATCGTTGTTGAGCAGCAGCAGATACTCGCCGGTGGCAGCCCGTGCGCCAAAGTTGTTCAGGGCGCTGTAATTGAAGCCGGTGCCCTGCCATGTGAGCACATGCAGGGTGTCCGGGTGCTCCTTTTGCAGCTGCTCATAGCAGCGGAAAGTGGCAGGCTCCTTGCTGTTGTTCTCGATGATGATGATCTCAAAATCCGGGTAGGTGGTCTTGCGGTAGATGGACTCCACACACAGCCGCAGGTCGCCCGAATGGTCGCAGCTGGGGATCAGCACACTGACACGCCCGGGCTTTGTGATGGTGTAATCGGTCTTGTAGAAGCCCGGGGTGTTGGGCACCATGGTCACCGCGTCCACCGGCACGCCCATGCGGTCGTAGTGGGCGCGCAGCGCCTTCATGGCCGCTTCCAGACAGTAGGTCTTGGCAGAGATGTTGCTGGCTACGCTTGCCGGGCTGGAACGCCAGTAGTAGAGCAGGTGCGGGATGTGCACGATCTTTTCCGCCTGCTCGGTCAGGCGCAGGTAGAGGTCGTAATCCTGACTGCCGTTGAACTCTGCCCGCTCGTCGCCGCCCACCTTTGCCAGCAGCGCCGCGCTGAACACGCTCAGGTGGCAGATATAGTTGTTGGAGCGGAGGTTATCCAGCATATAATCCGGCTTGAAGTGGTAAACCGTCAGATGGTCGATGTCCCCTTCAAAGGTCACTTCGTCGGTGTACACAAAGTCCGCGCCCTGCTTGGCGATGGCTTCCGCCACATACCACAGTGCGCAGGGGTGCAGGATGTCGTCATGGTCCAGCAGGGCGATATATTCACCCGTGGCAAGGGCAAAGCCCTGATTGGTGTTGCCCGCGATGCCCTCGTTACTGTCCAGTTTCCGGTAGCGGATGCGGCTGTCAGTGCTGGCGCGCTCCTGCACGAGGGCACCCACGTCCGCGTCCTGACCGGCATCCACCATGCACAGCTCCCAGTTGCGGTAGGTCTGGTTCTGCACCGAGTCCAGCAATTCCACCAGAAAATCGTGGGGGGTGTTGTACAGCGGCACCACGATGCTGATCAGGGGTGCTGCGGGCTGGTCTGCGGCCTGCTTTACCAGCAGTTCCACGTCCGCAAAGCGGTCGGCGGGCATGGTCTTGCCCGGGAACAGCTTTTTGTACTCCTTCTTCGCCTTGGCCTGTGCCTTTACGCCCGCAAAGCCCACCCGGCGCAGGGTGGCAAAAAAGACGAACAGCGGGAAGGTGTGCCACAGCTGGCGGCACTTGCTTACCAGATACCGCAGCGGCCAGCTGGCCTTCCAGAAGGTGGAGTTGACCACGCTGTTCAGGGTCTTTTCCAAGTCCCGCTCGTGGCTGCGGCTCAGGGAAAGGTCGCTGCGCAGCCGCTCCAGCTGCGCGGTCTGCTCGGCAGCGGTGCGCTCGGCCAGCAGGGTACGTTCCCGCAGAATGTCCAGCTGCTGCTCGTAGCCGTTTTCCAGCTCCGGCAGCTCCGGGGCGTCCATGCGGCAGAAAAGTGCCGTCGGCTGCTCCTTGCCGTGATCCTTCCACGCAAGCTCCCGGCAGAAGCCCTGTGCAACAAGCTGCTTTGCGCAGTCTGCCATGCCGGCGTACTCTGCGCACACCAGCAGCACTTTTTCCGCCTGTACGGCGGGCAGGCTGACCCACTGGGGGTCTGCCACCACCAGCAGCTCCGGGGCGCTTTGCACCACCGTAGTATTCATTTTGCAAAAAGCTTTTTCCAGCAGCCCGCTGTCCTCCAGCACCTGTACGCTGCGGGGAGCCAGCTCCCGCACGATGCGCTGTGCCAGTGCACGGCAGCGCTCGGCAGCCTCCTGATTCTGCTTTTCCTGATCCAACTCCATGCTGATACTCCAATCCGTGCGTTTTTCCACGCAGTTATGTTTCCCGTTCATTTTTCACAAACGGATATAGTATACCAAATCCTGCGGCGTTTGAGAAGGTATTTCCAAAATTTCAGTCAAATAGCCTCTCAGCGGAACAGCCCCGCCAGCCAGCCGAACAGCCCGCCGCTGCGGGTGGTACTGGTACGGATCTTTGCGCCAGTGTAGTAGTGCTGTAAGATCTGCTTATAGTTCATGCCCTCCTCGGCGGCATAGCCCACCGCGCCGCACTGGCTCATGCCCACGCCGTGGCCAAAGCCGTAGTAGGTCATGCAGGGGGTGCCACTGGCATCCGTGCCGAAATCGAAGCAGTAGCGGGAGGAGACGAACTGGTTGATGTACCGGTAGCTGCGCCCGTTGGACACCAGCGTGTTGTACTGCACAAAGCCGCCCAGATCCTTGTGGGTGGTGTCGGCGCTCTGGTAGGGCTCGCCGGTGCGGCTGTCGTTGTATTCTATATAGGTGTAATCCTTGCCGATGACCCGGCGCAGCAGGTTGTGGTACTGCTCCTCGTAGGGGCTTTCCACGCTTTGCAGATAAGGCACGTCTGTGCCCCATGCGTCCAGACTGGCGCAGGTGCCGTACACGCCGGTCTGGGTGTTGTAGCCCGCACTGGCCGACCATACCGCGTCGCACACGCTGCCATTGTACACCAGCACCTCATCCTTGACCGCCTGCACCGCCTTGCGGATGGCATTGCGGGCAGAAGCCGGGATCTGGCTGACCGGGGTGTAGATCAGCGCATTGGCAGACGAGCCGTACTGCTTGTGGTATTCCAGATAGGAGTGCACCGCCACCGCCTGCGCCTTCCACGCCTGCTGCGCGGCGCTGGCGCTGACGTAGCTGCCAATGGAGCCAAGCTCGGTATAGGTGATGCCCACCAGACAGTCCTCAAGATCCAGCGTGACGTTGCGCTTGAGCCCCTGCCCCTTGATGTTCAGGTACGGCATGGTGATCTTATCCTTGGAGCCAAACAGCCAGCTGAGACAGTTTTCGTCCTCTGCGGGGATCAGGGTGGTATCGGCCCCGCCGATGGTGGTGGCAGCCGAAGCCGCTGCCGCCGGGATGCAGACGCACAGCACCGCCGCCAGCAGAAAAGCCGCCACGCGGCGAGCAAAAGAATGCAGATGTTTCAAAGTCCGGTTCCCTCCTTGTGGGCATATTTTACGTTTTGATATGACCTTAGTGTAGCACAGCCCGCGCCGCCGGGCAAGAACCGGAGTTAGTATTTTGCGCCGGGAGGGACGATTTGAAACAGGTGTAAAACTTCCTCTTGATTTTACCCATAGAATCCGGTATAATAAAAGTCGTTCAAAAAACGATGCGCCGGTGTGTCGGAATGGCAGACGAGGGGGACTCAAAATCTACTTCGTAGAATGTTGAGTACCCTGGCAAACCCCTTGATAAATCGGCACTTTCACAACTTCATAAATTCATTTGATTTTAATATCCCTCCCGCACATCCCTCCAAAATCTGAGATGTGCGGGATACAAGGGAAATTAAAATATAAATGCCGGTGTGTCGGAATTGGCAGACGACCGCGACTCAAAATCGTGTGGAGAAATCCGTGTGGGTTCGAGTCCCACCACCGGCACCAGAATTTTCAGCCCTGAGCTTCACGGTTCAGGGCTTTTCTATTGCCCAATGGTCTGTACTCCAGTGTTCTCCGGGTAGAACGCCAGGATCGCATTCGCAGAAGAAACCTTGCTGCTGTAATCCAGATGGGTGTAGATGTTGGAAGTCGTTCCAATATCACTGTGCCCCAGCCATTCCTGGATTTCCTTCAAGCTGACGCCATTTGCGTAAAGCAGGCTGGCACAGCTGTGACGGAGGTCGTGAAAACGGATTTTTTTCAGCCCGTTATTTTTCAGCGTGATCTCAAAATGCTGGGTGATGAAGTTTGGCTTCACAAGCTCGCCCATCGCATTGACATAGATGTAATCAAGGTACTTCTGGCAATAGGCCGCTCCACACACCTTCTGATTGATTAGCTGCTCTTGTCTGAGCCGGTGCAGTAATTCCTCAAAAGGCGGGACCAGCGGCAGCGTGCGATAGCTGGATTTCGTCTTGGTTCGGTCTTTCTGGATCGTGACTTCCTTACCGTCCACCGTAACCTGCGTTACTGTGTGTTTGACGGTGAACGTCTTTTTTTCAAAGTCGATGGCGTCCCATTTCAGTCCAACAACCTCACTGCGGCGCAAGCCATAAAATGCGGCAAGAATAACAGCCAGCTCAATCGGGTCGCCACGCACCACATTGAAAAGAGTTTCAAGCTCATCCTGATTGTAGATAGTAGCGACGTATTTGGCCTTTCTGGGCCGTTCCACGCGGTCGGCAGGATTAGACTTAATCAGGCCGATCTGGAAAGCATATTGCAGGCATTTGCGAATGTTCGCGTGGCGGTGGATGACCGTATTCGCGGACAGCCCTGCGTTCAGTTCTTGCTGATAGTATTCCTGGATGTACTTTGGGTGCTTTTCCAGGTCCTGAAGCGTGAGCTTTTTGTCCTGGAAATATGGGATGATGCTGCTTTTGATGGATGTGCAGTAGGAAGCATACGTTGTGACTTCCACGCTGTTTTTCATCATATCCAGCCATTCCAGCAAAAAATCCGTAAACAGAATCGGGGCTTCATCCGCGCAGGGATTGACCTGCGCCATGATGTTTTCTTTGACCCATTCCAGATCGACCGCATATTGAAAAGCCGCAACGATGATCTCATGGTACATCAGCAGCTCATTTGCAGTCGCTTTGTTTTGCTGACGCTCATGGCGGTAGAAACTCTCCAAGTCTCTGGCCGTCATCTTTAAGAGAGCTATCGGATGGTCCTGGAAATAAGGCATGATGTAGTTTTTGATGTCGTAGGCATACTCAGCATAGGTGCTGGTGCCAAGCGCCACAGCTTTGTCCTTGAGCCATTTGGAGAGGAAGTCCGTGAAAAGCATATCTGCATTTTCCATAAGGTTGTCCGGGTTAAATTCTTTGCGTGTTTTGAGCAATATTGCCTCCGCCCGCTTCTTATTGCCTTTGACCGGCAGCCCGGTGCTAATGGATTTGCCTTTGCGTTTTCCATCCTTGCCTTTCCAGCTCAGGATCATTTGATAGTAACCATTTTGTTCTCTCAGGTGTCCTGCTACCATTGTTTTCCTCCTTCCAAGCAGTAGCTGTATTCACCCGCTGTTGACGCTTATATCGTAGCAGTTGCGGAAGAATGCGGCAAGGATACGGATTAACTTCGTCCGATAACGTGCAGGTAATTGAAAATATGTAATTTAGGAATCTTATAGGTCCGGCCCACCTTGAAGTGTTCAATGCAGTTTTTCTTTAGAAGCCGGTAAGCGGACTTTTCGCTGATCCCTAACATTTTGCTCATTTGGGTGACGCTTACCACGTCGGGATATTCCTTGAAAATCATCGTATAAGCGTCTTTTTGTGATAGTGACATACTCATGTGGAACACCTCCTCAGTCGGAGAATGTCATAAATTATAGATAGAATAGCCGCACCAATGTCTTGCTAACTATTCGTGAACGCAGCTCACTGGTGCGGCTATATGATTTATCTGTGTTTTTTACGCCACATTTGCCACGCATCCCTGACGCCGGGGACAGGACAGGTCTCCGCTGGCGCGGCTGTCATAACTCCGCAGCGTCGTTCGTAGCGTGCGCCGCAGGGTTCCCCCCAAGTCTTTGGCGGGCCGTGAGGAAGTATCTTTAAGCCCCCGCGCAGTCATCGCGCCGGATGTGCCACCATCCGGGTCACAGGGACGTTGATCGCTCCGAAACAGCTTGTCCATCACCTCCTGGCTGCTCCATCTTCGCGGCGTCCTGCACTCGCTCATACGCGGGTTATGTACCTGTTCTGCCGTGTATTCAGTTGTCAAAGATCAGCGAAGGAAAAATCCCCTTCTTGCTAACCATGACAAAAACAGTCAGTTTGTCCTGCCTGTAATGCGATTTTTTTGAAAAATATTTTTGCCTTGCCGCTTCAATAAGAGCCGCGGGCGAGTCAAGCGTACAGCAAGCACAATAAAATAGGTACTATCGTACTCAAATACACCTTTTATAAGGTTCTTCCTGCAAGGAAATGGGCACGATAAAATATAAACAAGGAGACGATAGTGCCTATGGAACTGATAAAAGAGCTGGGACGAAGGATACAAAAAGCGCGTAAGGAAAAAGGACTGACGCAGCAGGAACTCGCAGATCTGAGCCACGTTTCTCTGAAGCACGTTCAAGGCTGCGAAAGAGGGGTGAAGAACCCTTCTTTTGAGGTCCTGCGCGCTTTTTGCAAAGTCTTGAATTTATCTTTGGATTCCCTGATGAATCTCGACCTGCCAGAAGATGAGCAAGCCGCCAACGATATGCGGCAGCTTTACCTTTCGTGCCCTCCGGCTGCCAGAAAAGTGCTGTTAAACTCGACCCGTGCGTTGGCTGATGAGCTGAAAGAGATGGTGCAGACGGCCGGAGTTGGCCCAGATGAACATTTAGAGGATAAGTAAGCCGGTGGAGGAATAAAAACCCCCACCGGCTTTCTTTTGCCGCTATGCGGCGGTCAGGTTATCGGGCTGTGTCCAGCAGACGCGCCAGCTTCTTCAGCCCACGCCGGATGCTCTCCCACACGCGGCGGCGGTCAGCGCCTTCGATTCGGGCGATCTCCGCCACCGTCATGCCCAGATAGAACCGAGCGTAGATACGCCGGGCCTGGATGGCGGTCAGCTGCATCAGCGCAGCGTACACTTCCTCCCGCAGCTGCTTCTGCTCCAGGATTTCCTCCGGGGTGAGCGGCCGGTTGAGGGCATCGTTTTCAATGCCATCCCCCTGGTTCAGAGAATAATGGGCCTTGTGCCGAAACTTTCGGCGTTCATAGGCGGCATCGTCCTGTTCCTGGCCCCGGATCGCGGCCACGACTTCCTCGGCCACGTCCACAAAGACATCGGTTTTATACACATCGGGATACAGTTCCCGAAGATTGATCTTCTGCATTATGTACCTCCATTTCGATTCACGGGTTGACGGGTGAACCGAAATGAAGGCGGTGAGCGACACCTTTCGGGGAAATTCCCGAAAAAACGACAAGCAAAAGCGCCAGCATCCGAAGAACGGCGGCTGGCGCTGCTAAAAGAGGACTTATGACGCTTATAAACCAGCCACGATAGTGCCTGTTCATAAGCAGATGGAGGCCGATTGACGGTCAGGCTTTTTTTGGCAGGTTAGTGGGGCAGAAAAAGGAAAAGATCACGGACACGGCGATACCTCCTGGTAACCGCCGTCGCTATGATAAGAAACGGCGGTTCGTTATGAACCGCCGTTGAAATGAATTTGAGCGCACAAAACCAACTGTCTCAATGGCGGTTTTTTTTATTTACCGCCGCCGGACAGTTGCATTCGCCTAATAAAATTGACTTAGGTTGTACTTGTCCGCTTTTTGAAAGCAATAGTTCCAGAGATGCCAGCGGCAACACTGGCCACCACATGACTGACCAGAACCGCAACCCAAATTCCATTTAGTCCAAAGCCAAGATAGGAAAGTAAGTAGGCCAGGGGCATCCGAACCACAATGTAATAAAAAATCATCAGGAACATACTCTTTGACGGTTTTCCCATACCGTTAAGGGCACCAAGAAAGCAGTTTGTAACCGTATTCAGAATGTACCCGACACTGACAATCAGAAAATATGTTCCGACAATGGCCGCCACAGCATCACTCTTAACGAATAGGCCGGAAAGCTGTTTTGAAAACCCGACCACCAAAACGGAAAGGATTACAAGCAGACCACAGCCGTACCCCAATGCACATTTCAAATAATCTTTGGCCCGGTCATAGCGTGTACCACCAACACATTGTCCGATAATGGTAGTCAAGACCATGTTCAAGGCCATCGCCGGATAAAACAGAATGGTCTCCAGCTTTCCTGTTACCCCATAGGCCGCTATTGCAGTGACGCTATATGTGCTGACAAGTGCGGTAAGGAAAGTCGTGCTGACAGCCGGAATACTCTGCTGAATAACAGAGGGAATTGCTTTTTGAATGAGTGGCAATACATCATTCTTATCAAACGCAGAGATTTTGAATGTAAACAATTTCTTCTTTTTCAGATAAATTAACATGAACACCAGACAGATCACCTGAGAAAGCAAGGTAGCAATCGCCGCACCGTGAAATCCGATGAAGTGGATAAAAATAGGATCGAGGATCGCGTTCAAAATTGTTGATACCAGCATGGCTACTGCTTGAAACATAGAATTGCCAAAGCTCCGCAAAACGGCGGTGAAGTAAAGATAGAGATAGACCGCCAAATATCCGAGGATATAGATTGCCAAGTAGCTGTATGCCATATCATAAGTTTCAGTCGGAGTGTTCAGAGCTTTCAAAATTCCCGGAAGAAAAGCCTCAAGCAGAATAGTTACAAGGAGGGAGAAAACTACCGCCACGCAGAACGATGTGGAAATCAAACTTTCTGTTTTCTCCTTGTCTTTGGCACCAATCGCCTGAGAGATCAAAATTGATACACCATTAGTCGCCCCCATCGCAACTGAGGTCAAGAGCAGAATGATAGGGGTGGAGTTTGTCAAAGCGGCATAAGCCGTTTCTCCGAGCAAATTTCCGATCCACAGGCTGTCTACAAGGTTATACATCATATTGAGGAACATGGCGGCTATCATCGGGAGAGCCATCGCCATAAGGCAACGCCTCGTATTTCCGCCTATAAAATCAATTTTTGTTGGCATGATAAAAACTTCCTTTCTTTATTGAATGAATAACATTCATAAACGAGCTATAATGTAGGGCTACCAGAATGGTAGCCAGTTACCATATAAGGGGGATCAATCTCCATGAACGAAAACAATAATTCTGAAATTCCTCGCCAAAGCGTTCGTATAACGCTTTTTCTTCCACCTTAATTCTTATTCCATAACAGATCGCCAAAATGAGCAAGACCAATAGCGGAGAAAAAACAGAGCGAAAGCAAAAGGCATTTCCGAGCATACTTAACATTGTTCCGGCATAAGCAGGATTTCTAATATATCGGTAAACGCCGGTTGTGACTAACTGTTGATTGCCGCCCGTTTTGACAGAAAGTGTGAAAGAATGTCTTAGGCTCCAAACAGCAATAGCGCGCAGAGTTGTACCTATAAGAATAAAAGCTATACCCACATAATAAAAAATATGTGGCAAGAGTATTTCTCCGGCGATCTGTATAAACTGTTGGCTTCTGAAATAGGTGCTGAAATAAAAACTCCCCCAACACCCCAGCATTACAATCAGAATTGTTCCATAATCATTGTTTTTCTTGTCCGGCCTTTTTAGCCAACCCTTGAAATTGTAGATCCATATACCAAGCTCTACTAACATCATGTAGCTTATAGCATAAATGAAAGTGTAATATTCATTTATGCTTGTAAAACGTGATGGGTCATCCATTGTATTGCCTCCGTTACTGAATGAAAACTATTCATTGTTTGCCTCTTGAAAATCCCCCGCCCCAAAGCGGGGGACTGTCTCAAAGATGAAGTGCAAATATAAGAAATTCACGAATCCTTTTCGACTTATCTTCTTGTGTCAGATCGTCTGCCATCAGGATACCAAGCTGCCCATATACACAGAACATCGCAGCGGCCTGAATATCGTCAAACTGGATTTCGCCTTTTTGCCGAGCTCGTAGCAATAATTTTTCTACAAGCGGAACCAGTTTCTCGCACACTTTGAGAGAAAGCTGATCGTGGAATTTCTTGTTTTCTGCGCCATGAAAAACTGAATAATATTTTGTGTCCCGTTCTTCCATAGTGGCAGGCATATCTTCAATGATCTGCCGCAAGGTCTTGTGATCGTCCTTTTCAGCGCCTGCAAATTGCTCCACCAGGACATCCGCATATTGTTCAATCGCACTGTCAAACAGCGCCTCTTTAGACGGAAAGTAGCGATAGCATAGACCTTGTGCCACGCCGATTGCTTTTGCTATATCTGTAATCGAGGTTTTTTCATAACCATTTTCCCCGAACAATTTGAGGGCAGTATCTAAAATCTCTTGCTTGCGTACTTCCGGCTCTTTTGTAACCCGCATAGTCTGAGCCTCCTTTCTTTCTATAATAGCACGCCCACTCTAAAAAATCAATGAGTGAATATCAATCATTTTTCACCCATAGCAATACACGCCGTGTTACCAACCTGCTCCCATGATACATTATGAAAATATGCTGAAAGCATGGAAACGAGTTCTGCTTCAGAGTAGATCTTCACGTCCCCCTCTTTGCTATGACGCATATAAAAATTCATGATCACGCGCCCTACAAAGGGTTGCCAGCAATCTCCCATCAGGAAAGTGCCGCCCGGCTTCAATACTCGGTTTACTTCTCTTAATACATTTTGCGGTGCAGGATAATGATGAAAAGAGTCGTTGCAGTACACAAGATCAAAAGAGTTGTCTGGGAAAGGGAGTGCCTCGCTGTCCCCCAACAATAGCTTGACTTGTTCCGGGAGTTTCGATTTCGCAACAGCAAGCATTTCCTCCGATAAATCGATGCCGCACAATTCTTTATGGGTATCTTTCTGCAAAATGAGCTTTAGCATTTCACCAGTCCCACATCCCAAATCGAGAGCAGATTGAAATGGAATGTGTGACAGCTTTTCCAGCAGGACAGGATAAAGAGAGCGGGCGTGCTGGCCCTTAATATCTTTATCATAGGTAGCGGCCTGCTGATTAAATGCAGCTTTCGAGTTTTCTTTTATGGTGTTCATGGTTTGACCTCCTTTCCACCAATTAGTATAGCACTCTTTTTTGAATTGTCAATGAATAATGTTCATTCAATGATAGCGTGTTAAATTTCGGGCAGTAACAATTTGAGTTTGAATAGAATGAGCCAATGAAAGGATAACATTCCCTCCATTGGCCCATTTTTATTGCTTAAACAGCGGTCAGGTTATCGGGCCGCGTCCAGCAGATGCTCCAGCTTCTTCAGCCCGCGCCGAATGCTCGCCCATACACGGCGGCGGTCGATACCTTCGATCCGGGAGATCTCGGCCACCGTCATGCCCAGGTAGAACCGGGCGTAGATGCGCCGGGCCTGGATGGCAGGCAGCTGCATCAGCGCGGCGTACACTTCCTCCCGTAGCTGCTTCTGCTCCAGGATTTCCTCCGGGGTCAGCGGTCGAGTGAGGGCATCGTTTTCAATGCCGTCCTCCCGGTTCAGAGAGTAATGGGCCTTGTGCCGGAACTTCCGGCGCTCGTAGGCAGCTTCCGCCCGCTGGCTGGAGCTGATCGCTGCCCATACTTCGTCGGCCACTTCTACAAAGGTATCGGTATTATATGTATCGGGATACAGTTCCCGCAGATTGATTTCTTTCATTGGTGCCTCCATTTCGATTCACAGGTTGACGGGTGAACCGAAACGAAGGCGGCGAGCGACACCGTTCGGGAAAATTCCCGAAAAAACGACAAGGAAAAGCGCCAGCTTCCGAAGTACGGCGGCTGGCGCTTTTGTAATGGGTCTGATGATACCTTTGAACCAGCCACGATAGTGCTTGTTCATAGGCAGATGGGGGTTCACTGACGATCAGGATTTTTTTGGCAGGTAAATCCCTGCCGAATTATGTCGAAGCAGTCTTTGCTTCACGGCGGCTCCCTCCTAAAGCCGCCGTGTCAGCGTATAGGCGTCACTCCTTTGTCGAGGGCATAAGAAACGGCGGCCTTGATTTGTTCAAAGCCGCCGTAGGGTCGAGTTTGGGGCATGGTGATTGCCTGCTGAACGACGGCTTTTTTTCTTTTGCCGTCGCCCGGCAGATACATTACGTATGGATTTCAGTTATGATTGATTTTGCAAGATGTTCTGTGCCTCCCCTTCGCTTATGTAGCCGTATTGCACCATTCTCTGCACGACATACTCTTGACGCTGTTCGGCCAGCTCCGGGTTTGCAGTCAACGAATAAACTGAAGGTGCATTGGGGATGCCTGCCAAAAGTGTACATTCATAATCCGTCATATCTATGGGGGCTTTCCCAAAATATCCTTGGCTTGCGTCGTAAATACAGTAGTAGCCGTCTCCGAAGTAAATCGAGTTGACATACAATTCTAAGATCTCGTTTTTCGTATAGGTTTTTTCCAGGCGGAAGGCCATAAACATCTCAGCAATCTTGCGAACAAAACTTTTCTCCTGCGTGAAATATAGGTTTTTGGCAAGCTGCTGTGTTATGGTACTTCCTCCCTCACGCAGGCTCCATGAAGTCAGATTGTTCCAGGCAGCTCGGCCTATGGCAATCAGGTCGATTCCAAAATGCTGTTCAAAGCGGTGATCTTCCACCGCAACGACAGCATCCAAATATGTCTCAGGAATTTCTGATAGGGTAGTATAATGAGGCTCAGATTGGATTTCCGCAATCTTTTCTGCAAGGGGTTGTTCGGCAAGTGCGTCATGATACATCTTGTAGCCGCATCCACCAAGGACAACACCAACAATCAGGATAACTGTCATCAGCAAAGCGAAAAAGCGTACTATGATTCTTTTTATCCGTTTCATTCCACACCTGCCTCTCTGTTTGGAATAGCGTTATGACATACCCTTCCGCTTATGAATTGCCACCGTATTGTGTCTGTACAGCGGCAGGCATTTCCTCAAATTGCACTTCCGCCCAGGTAACAACGCCACGGAATGGGGCCACTTTCAGGCATATAAACGCATCGTCAGTGAGAATCCGGCTCGTTTCAAAGCTCAGTTCTCTTTCGGATCCGGTCTCATCGTAAGTCCTTAATGTGTAGCGATAATTCATTGCTCCATGCGGTGCAATCTCGGTTACACAGTCATTATCAATTTGCGTGTAGTAGTCCGAGCTTCTCTGTGTAGCCAGAAAAGCAACGATGATAAACGCTACCAACAAAATAGCTATGGAAGCAATAATGATTGTTTTTTTCTTTGTGTTCATAATGAGTACTCCTTATTTAATCTCGATGGATACAGTTCCATCCGCATGGTCGCCCCACACGCCGATATAAGTGCTTGCACCATCTACTTCTACCGTGCCATCGTACTCACCGCTCTCCGAGAGAAGAATGGTCGGATCATCTGCCCCTGAGCGAAGAAAAACCGCTGCCTTGCCGCTTTCGAGAGAAAGAGAACAGGTGATGTGGAGCGTACTTCCCGCTTCGCGCTCCAGGGTAGTACCACCAAACAAAATCTCTGTACCTGCAAAATCGGAATACGTTGCTTCATAGGACCCCGTGTAATCATCTGCACCGTTCTTTTTGTGGCCTTGCAGTTTACTTTGGGGCGTCAGCGCAGCAGTCCCCGCATCATCAACAAATTTGCCAAAGGCTTCCAAGATGCTGTCTTTTGCCTGACCGTCATCAGCTTCGGATAAAGCATCAAGGGCCTGATTAGTGCCATCCGCCAATCCGTTCAGTACAATATCCGTGCCATCCGTCAATCCACTTAACACAGCATCCGTACCGTCTGCCAACGACTGCATGACCGTTGAGCACCCAGACAGGCTGACGACACAAAGAAGCGCACAAAGAAAAACGCAGATTTTACCTTTATAGTTTGATTTTCGCATGAACTCTCTCCTTTCCTTAGGCGCGACGCCTGCCGCGACCTTTTTTGGCTTTTTTCTTTTTCGTATTGCTCGCCTTTTTGCTGGGGCGGGAAAGCAGCAATATTGCCATCGTCAAAACCAACACTGCCGCTATGCCTGCCAGCGCCAGCAAAGTGCTTGGGGCCTGTGTAGCGCCGTTATACGCCTGCATATCAAAACCGGCGAGAATCAGCGCCGCCGAAAACGGGTAGGCAGAGAGCAGGAAGCCGCTCTTGAAGAACAAAATGCAATACCCCAGGAAGAATGTCAGAAGCGATCCGCCCAGGTAGGCTCCCCGCATCTGGCCGAAGATCAAGATCATCGGCATACAGACCAGGCTGGTATTGAAAGCGGCTGCGACTAACTGAACGCCCTGCCGCAGCAGAACGGCGGTAGAAAGCCCATCCAAGCCGGCGAGTGTGCCGGTCAAAACCGTTATTGCTACACTATAAATTCCAAACAGGATCGACAGGAAAATCGTGACGATCAGTTTCCCACCCAGCAGCTTTGGGTATGATACCGGCACCGTCAATAGATTCTTCATGGTGTCATTTGTGTTCTCACGGTCGATCAGCCAACCGCCGATCATAACAAGCGAGATCGGAAGGAAAATCTGCGTGTTCCCCCAAATCACATTGGCAAACAGTTTGACAAAATCAAAGTTCTGATCCCGCATTTCCGGGTTGATGATCAGCTGGGTGCCGTACTGCACGACAGGGCAGAGCGCCAGAGCCACAATACCAACCAGCAGGATCTGACAGCGCCGCAGCTTGCGCCATTCTCCTTTTAGAATACTCCACATAACGCACACCTCCTTAACAGCTCTGACGCTTATAGACCAGCGCAATCAACGTCAGGAACACTGCCGACTCCAGGATAACGACCAGGAACGCCTGGGGCGTTGTCACAAAGTAGGGACTAATCCGTTCCATCAATTCCGTCATCTGTGCGCTGGAGCTGGATGTGTCCAGATACTGAAAGAACCAGCGGATGGTCAGCGGTCCAGGTAACAGCGTACCCGGATTAAACCCAAAGGGCTGCATGATGAAATAGTCGTTGGTGCCAAAAATATAGTTGACCGCCGTATAGAAGAACGTGATGATTACGGAGATAATATAACTGCGGTTCAAAAGCACCACCAGAAGAACGCAGGGCAACGCCCCGGCCCACATCATAATTCCCTGGCCGATGCCTACAAAAAACAGTTTCCAAAAGCCGACCGGCTCCAGCCCGGATGCCAGCACGATAGCCAAAATGACCAGGCCGCCGACAGCCATAAACGCGATGGAAAACAGAAACAGCAACGTCATCTTCGCCAAGGCCAGTGCGGGTTTGCTCACGGGGACGGTCATCAGGTTCTTTAGGGTATCGTTGTCCTGTTCTTCAAAGAGCAAATTCGATGCCAGAACCACCACAGCGGGCATCAGAAGCAGATAGGCGCTCAACTGAAACAGAGTGGACATCAAGCGATCCACCGCTTCCGCGCCACTTGAAAACTCCTGCATCTCCGGCAGAAACAGCGCACACCCCAAGGGGATCAAAGCCGAAATGGCCGCAGCTGCAAAGAAAAGGGGCTTTCGTTTTAGCTTGGCAAACTCACAGCGCAAAAGTTTAAGCAATGCCCTCACCCCCTGTAACCTGCTTGAAGTAATCTTCCAGAGTGTCCTCATAGAGATGGGCATCGGACACAGACAGTCCTGCGTCCACAAACAGCCGGACTGCCGCGCCGGTGTCCAGTCGAAGGTCGCGGACCGTCAGCTCATTGGCACTGTCCACCTGAATATTCTGAATGCCAAGTTTGCTCTGAAGCAGGTGAGCAGCCAGTGCCGCATTAGACACCGTGAAACGGAAATATTTCCCATTCTTTGCTTCCAGCTCCTCCAGGCTTTCTTCTTCCAGCAATACGCCGTGGTCAATGATTCCGATGTCATCGGCCAGCAGGGAAATCTCCGACAGGATATGACTGGAGATCAAAATGGTTTTCCCTGTGGCGTCGCACAGTTCCCGAATGAAATCACGCACTTCTGCGATGCCGATAGGGTCGAGGCCGTTGATCGGCTCGTCCAAAATCAGCAATTCCGGGTTGTGCATGACAGCCAGTGCGATGGCAAGACGCTGCTTCATACCCAGCGAATACTGGGAAAACAGCTTTTTGTCCCGGTATGGCAGGTTGACGACTTCCAGAGCGCCCTTGATATATTTGGGACTTTTGAGACCTCGCAGATCGGCAAAGATCTGAAGGTTTTCTGTCCCTGTCAGGTTCGGGTAAAATCCCGGTGCTTCAATCAAGGAGCCGATACGGGGCAGGATGTTCTTTTCGTTGCCGCGAAGCGGTTTGCCGAAAATCTTCACATCGCCGGAGGATGGAGCAGTAAGGCCCAGCAACATCCGCATGGTGGTGGTTTTCCCGGCTCCGTTGCGGCCCAGCAGGCCGTAGATACGCCCTTTCCTCACATGGATGGACAGATTGGACACACTGTGCTGCTCTCCGTATGTTTTGGTAAGGCCACGGGTTTCGATAACATAATCGCTCATGTGCGAATACCTCCTTTTCGTGATGGTCTAAGCATACCATCTCAACCTTGAGATAACGCTGAGCCAACCTTGAATTATCTCTGAGATTTTAGACACAGAATAGGCATCCGGCATCCTTTGCGGTATAATGAAAATAAAGATAGGTGGTGAAATTTGCTTATGACAAATCACAAAATACTGCTGGTCGATGATGACCGCGATGTATTGGAAATGCTGCTCTCCATTTTCCAGCGGGCAGGGTATACAAATCTACGAACTGCCGCATCGGGCGCTGAGGCACTGCGGATATGGCAGGAAGAACAGCCAAGTCTGATTGTGCTGGATGTGATGATGCCGGATATGGACGGCTTTTCGGTTTTGAAAAAGATACGCCGGACAAGCCGGGTCCCTGTTCTGATGCTTACCGCCCGTGGTGAAGCAGAGGATCGCATTGAAGGGTTAGAAGTTGGTGCAGATGACTATCTCGCCAAGCCGTTTTTGACCAAAGAATTGCTGCTCAGAGTCGGCGCGATCCTCAACCGCGCTTACCCAAGGCAAAATGAAATGGTGGAACTTGCTGGAGCCACCGTGGATATGGACAATGCAGAAGTTTGGAAAAACGGTGAAAAACAGGCATTGACCGCCAAAGAAATGCAGCTTTTTGAAAAGCTGTATCAAAACGCAGGGCGGATCGTGACCACGGGCATCCTGTGCGAGACAATATGTGGAGAGTTTTGGCAAGGGTATGAAAGCACCCTTTCTACCCATATCCGGCACCTGCGGGAAAAAATTGAAGAAAATCCGTCAAAGCCGGTTTCCCTTGTTACTGTCAAGGGTCTTGGGTATCGCCTCAACCTCAAGGAGGTGTCGCCATGAACGTGGTGCAGCGTCTTTTCCGGCGGTATATCGTTTCCACGGTCGGAATCGTGATCCTGTTTTTGACGGTCAACCTTGCCTTGTTTTTTGCCATTCTCGTCGCGGGAAGTATGAGCGGAACGGACACCTCTTTTTCCGTCCAAAATTTCTCGGACCATGTTGTGATGCAGGACGAAAAATGGGTCGCAGATGATACAGCTCTCTCCATGCTACAAAAACAATCTGCCTGGGCGATGCTACTGAATGAAGATGGCGATGTTATCTGGCAGCAGGGCCTTCCAGAAAATTTACCGCGTTCCTACACGAGTACGGAAGTGGCCTCGTTCAGCCGCTGGTATCTGGAGGACTATCCGGTAAAAATATGGACTCGTGCGGACGGCAACCTTATGGTTGTAGGCTATCAACCCGGAACGCTGGTGAAATATTATTTTTCTCTGGAGTGGCCCTATATGGGGGTTATATTCGGCGGAATCGCAGCGGTTTTTATTATCAATCTGCCGCTCATTGTTTTCCTTATTCTACGGAACACACGCAAAGTAGAAAGAGCTATGACGCCCATTTTGCAAGGCATTCAAAATTTAAGTCACGGAAAAGCGCCGCATCTGGAGGAACAAGGAGAGCTGGCCGAGATCAACGCCGGGTTGAATCGGGCCGCAGACTATATGAAGCAAAAAGACAACACAAGAGCGGAGTGGATTCGAGGCGTATCCCACGACATCCGCACACCGCTTTCGATGGTCCTGGGGTATGCCAGCGAGCTGGAAGATGACCGCGACCTTCCGCCGAACGCAAGAAAGCAGGCGGGTATTATTCGCAGGGAAAGCGAAAAGATGAAACGGCTGATCGACGATTTGAACCTGACCACCAAGCTGGAATATGCGCTTCAGCCCGTTCATTTCAAAGATGTGAATTGGGTAGAGGCCAGTCGCCAAGCTGTCAGCGAAGTGCTGAACAGCGGCCTGGACAGCCGGTATGAGATCGTATTTGCCGAGATGCAACCAGGGCGCTCGATCCACCTTTTGGGGGACGAGGGCCTGCTGCGGCGTATGCTGGATAATCTGCTCCGCAACAGTATCACCCACAATCCGCAGGGATGCAGGATCGCCGTTTCTGTCGGAGAAGAAAATGGGCGCTGCATTTGCACGATTTCAGATGACGGAATGGGAATCGCGCCGGAACGCCTGAAAGCATTAAATCGCGGGGATGACATTGCCAGCACCCAGGGCAGCGATGAAAAGGCCGAGCATGGTCTGGGCTTAAAGCTGGTGGCGCAGATCGTAAAAGCTCATCGCGGAATCGTCTCCTTTTCCGCTAACGCCCCGCATGGGTTAGAAGTTAGGATTTCGTTGCCGACCCAGCCGCTTATTTCATAAGCATAGAACAAAACCCGGAAAGGAAAACAGATGAGCCAATACCTTGAAGCACTGCGGCAGGCGATGGTCATTTACCCGATGATTGTTGTCCTGTTCACTGTGCCGTACATCGCATGGAGTTATCATAAATATGGATCAGTCCTCAGCTTACGGGTGCTGATTGTGTACAGCTTTATTTTGTACCTTCTCTGCGTCTACTGCCTTGTCATTCTACCACTGCCTACGCCGGAGAAAGCTGCTACGCTACATGGGCATAAAGCTCAACTCATCCCATTTTCTTTCATCGCCGATATAGCCAAACAAGCGCAGATCCAGCCTGGACAGCCTGCAAGTTGGCTTAGTATTTTCACCAGCAGTGCCTTCTGGACCACCGTGTTCAATCTGTTTATGACAATGCCTTTCGGTGTCTATCTGCGTTACTACTTCTGCTATAATTGGCGCAAAACTTTGAGACTATCTTTTTTGCTCTCTCTGTTTTTCGAGCTGACCCAACTCAGCGGCCTGTATTTTGTCTATCCAGGCAGCTACCGCCTGTTTGACGTAGACGACCTGATCGTCAACACTGCGGGCAGCATGATTGGATTTGCCTTGGCCGGGCCAGTGAGCCATCTGCTGCCTACCCGACAAGAATTGGATACCGTTAGTTTCCGGCGGGGTGCGTCCATCTCCTTTACGCGGCGCGTTTTCTCATTTCTGGCCGATATGGCTTGCCTGACCTTTGCATCAGGTATTCTGGCCGTAGTTGTGGTCTCGTTTGGAATCACTCTCTCCATTCAATGGATGCCAGTTCTATTTATTGCCTACTTTGGGCTGCTGCCCATTTTGCTCCACGGTCAGACGCCCGGCAAACGGCTGACCCGCATGAAAATCATGCAAAGGAATGGCGATGCGGCACATTGGCATCAATATTTTCTGCGCTATGGCCTGCTGATTGCAGGTCTGGTCGGAGCACCATATTACTTGAACCGGCTACTATTTATTCTGATGGACGTATTGCATCTGGACAGTTTAGCATCACTCGTACTGCATGGGTTACTGATCGGTGGGTATTTGTTCTGGCTATTCTTTGCCGGGATTCGTATGGCCCTGCACAAGCCCTTGTTCTATGAGCGATGGTCACGGACAAAATTGGTAAGCACTATAAATCGCACATAAATACGGACTTATTCACCACATTTTAAGCAGCCGTAAAACAAGTACAGGGGTGACTGGCAAGCGATGCCTGTGGCTATCCAGATAGCCCCACGCGCTTGTTGAGGGAAGTCCCCCAAGCCCCCTTGGAACACAGATTTTCAATCTGTGGCTGCGCGTTCTTGTGAACGCTTTTGACTGCGACCAGCTCACCGCTGGCCGTGGTCTTTTTCTTTCTGTTGCGGCTCGGTCTGCTCCATCGCCAGGACCCGATCCACGTTATTCTTGACCGTCAGCAGCTCCCGCATGGTGGCGCGGGCCTGCCGGTACTCACCGTAAGCCTTTTTCTTGTCCGCCAGTAGCTGGGCGTACTCGGTCTGAAGCTCCTTGATGGTGGGCAGCTTCTTCACATTCAGCTCGTTGAAGGCTTCCTTGGCGGCCTGGTGCAGCAAGATTTCCTCCTCATGCTCCTGCCGGAATTTCTTTGAATACCCGGCCTTGCGGTAGGCCACATAGGTCTCGCGGGTCTTGGCGTAGTTGACGATGTGGGTGCGCAGCACGGCAATCTCGGCCATGCGCTTCTCAGCGGCCTTGATCTGATCGGACAGCGCATTATAGCGGGCCGTCGCCTCTGCTGTTTTGGTTTCCAAGTCGGCATAATCCAGCAGCCCATGTTCGGACAGGTAGTTGAGGGTCTGTGCCATCTGCTTGAGGTTGAACACCTTGGCCCAGCGGGCGTACCCGGCACCTTTTCCGGCCTGGAGTTTTGCCTGGATGTCCACCAGCAGATTGACCTTCGGCGGAGCGGCCTGCGGGACGGCTTGCTTGCGGGGCGTATGTTCTTTCTGGCCGGAGAGGACCGCCAACAGATCGTCCAGCGTGTAGCCGTCCCCCAGCCGGTCAAAGCGGACATTGTTGCCCCAGCCCTCCGCGCCGATGGAGATGTTTTTTCCGCGCCGGTGAACGGTGAAGCCGTCCTGTTCCAACAGGCGCAGCAGCTCCTCCAGGCTGGCCGGTTTCTGCGCCAGTGCCCGGTCAATGGCCTGACGCAGCTGCTCCTTGTGGGAGGGCTTCGCCGCGTCACCCAGCCACTTGTTGTAGCTCTGGCCGCGCCGCTTGGGAGCCTCCACAATGGAGTAACCGTTCTCAACGCAGATGGTATCGCTCAGACGGTGGACGGCGCGGGTGCTGCCCCAAAAGTTGCGGAACTTGCGGTCACACTCCAGCGTGGTGGAGTTCCATATAATATGGTTGTGGACGTGAGCCTTGTCAATGTGGGTGCAGACGATGAAAGCGTGCTTGTCCTTGGTAAATCGCCGGGCCAGCTCTACGCCCAACCGGTTGGCTTCCTCCGGCGTGATCTCGCCCGGCACAAAGGACTGCCGCAGGTGGTAGGCAATCACATCGTCCGCACCGCGCACCCGGCCGGTGCGGGCGGCGTAGGTCTGCTTGTCCAGCAGGAACTGCGCATCGGCCACGCGGCTGTCACACTGGTAGCTGGTGATGAGCCTGCCGTGGTCGGTCTTTTCTGGATTTTTTACATAACCAATGATATCGCTGATCGCCTTGCCGACCGTGCGGCCCTTGCCGGTGTGCAGCGGTATAATGCGGGTGGTGGCCATGTGGGGTCCGCCTCCTTTCCAAAAAATAAGCGGCCTGCTTATCACAGACCGCATCGGTTTACTCTATATCAGTTTCCTCGTCCATATAAAAATCGAAATCTTCCTCAAAGTCATCTTCCAATTCATCCAGTTCTATCCTGGGCGGGAACCGCATTTCATATTGTTCCGTCGCCAAGGTCCGCACGGCATCCCGCCGGTCTTTCATCCGTTTCTTCAACCACGAAAGCTGTTCTTTGGATAATCGCCAGGGAAGGTTGACCAGCCGGGTAAGTGCCATTTCTTCCGCCTGCTTTTCTGGCGGGAGGGCGGCGCAGGTTTTACAAATGTGCGCGGCGTGATCCTTGCCGGAAAACTTTTCGTTTGCCTTATACTCGCCACAGACCTTGCAGTAGTGTCCACGCTTTTTCATGCCGTGCCCTCGCAACGAGCGAACAGCTGACGGACCGCAGCCATGACCGTATTCCAGCCAAGGTCGGACGCATAGGAAAACTTTTTCTGATAGGCCACCCACAGGTCCTGCATGACCGGGCTGGCCTCCACTTCATCAAAGACTTCGGCGGCCTCGGCCAGATGGCGCTCGGTGCCGCGCTTGTGGGCTGTCGCCAGAAGCGCGTCATGGAGAACGTGCGGGTCCAGAGTGCTGCCATAGAGTTGTTGCAGGATGGCGATGTCGTAAAAATCTCTCATACGGGTGTTGGTCGTGGTCCGGGTGATGATGGTTTCCAGCTTTTCGGCCAGCACGGTCTCCAGGTTATAGGCCCAAACGTCGATGGAACGGTCCTCCAGCATGAGCTTGAAGCTGTACCGCACCTCTTTAGGGGTGATGGCGTCGCCGGTAGAAATGTCGATTTTCAGCGGGGTGCGCACCCCGTCAAAGAGCGTTGTCATCGTCACCCGAATGCCGGGATATTCCGCTTCATCCATGATTTCCGAAATGCTTTTCACCTGGAAGGTAACGCCGTCGTCAATGGGAACGGCGATGATCTCGGCCATCATGTTCTCCACATCCTCCACGCTGACGTTGGCCCCCTTGACCGTTGCGTCCAGGTCCATCGTGGAGCGGGCGTCCAGACCGACCATCGCGGCCACCAGCATACCACCCTTGAGGATGAACTTGTCCCGGTATGAGGAAAGAGAAATACGTTCAAGAAAACGCTCCATCATATAGTTGCGCATCAAAACCTGCGCATCCGCAGCATTTTTCTTTGACAGGTTACGGATCAAATCTTTCAGCTGTCTGGCTGTCTTTATCATAGCAGTACCTCCAAATACTGGCGTAAAATCTTCTCGACCCGGAACAGCTTGGCATAGCGCACCAGCGTCCGCAGGTCCTTATCTTTCCGGCGAGCATACGCTTTCAAAGCGTCCTGGAATGTCTGCATCTCGATATGGCTCCGGCTGCGCAGCACATCGCAGATCGTCCGTTCCATATCATATACCGGCACATCGTGACCGAAGGGGGTCTGCGCGGTTGTCAGGCCGACCTCATGCAGCTCCGCCTTGATGGTAAAGACCTGAACGCCCTCGTCCTTGAGCCGGGTCGGATTGTAGCCCGTCTTGACCGTAATGGAATAGGCCAGCGGCTCCCGGTCGGTCAGGTCATGGAAAAACAGCGCCGTTTCATGGGAAAAAACTGCCTGCGGACAGCGAAGATGCAGCAGATACATGGCGTCCACCCAGGCGTCTTTGGAAAGATAAATCCCATGCGCCGCCTGTTCCAGCCCACGAGACTGCACGAATTGATAAAAAACAGGTTTTGAGATCCCGGCCGCGAGGACCTGCCCGGTGCGCAGCATCCCATCCTGACGTTCCATCAGCTGGTCCAGCTGTTGAAATTGGCTCACGTTCTTCACCTTCCTTTCATGCTAATATTATACGCAAAATTAGCACGAAAGTAAAGTCAAAAAATTGCCGGGCACTCACTCCCGGCAATTCTTCGCTTCCTATTCAGCCATACACCGCGTCCTGGATCGCATACCGCAGGTCCTGTACCTTGCCCACCAGCCAGACGGCGGCCATCGGCAGGCCCAGCGGGCTGACCAGGAAGGCGATCACCAGCAGGATTACGCCGTTTTGCGGCGAGTAGGTCACAAGCACCGCGATCCCCAGCAGCGCCACCACCGTGGAGACCAGGCCGAAGATGAAGCTGGACACATACAGCAGCCAGAAGCACAGCCAGGTGAACAGCGTCAGCGCCAGCACCACCGGCACGGCAAGGATTTTCAGCCCCAATTTCAAAATAAACAGCACCGCTCTCATTTCAGCGCCTCCTTCCGCCAGTCCAGGTAGGGCTGGCACAGTTCTTTCACGGCTTTTTCATCGGCTTCTGTAACTTCCCGGCGGCCTTTCGTCCGGCGGAGCAATTCAAAGTCCTGGTAATCCGTGAGCAACAGGTCAAACAGTTCCTCCGGGATTCGGCAGAGGATACCGTCCACACAGTAGCGGGAATCCTTGTTCCAAGTCAATCGGACATAGCCGCGTTTACAAGGGAGAACTTCTTCCTCCGGGTCGTGCAGCAGGTACTCATGAAAAATCTCCAAGACGTTTTCAAACGTCAACATCAGCCATCACCTCGTTTCTGACTCCATTATCAATCACACCCCACCAAAACGCAACGATACGGGCAAAGAAAAAAAAGAGGGAGGCCCGGCGATGCAGTCTGCACGCGCCGGACCTCCCTCACAGCCGGGGCGTATGCCCCTGTCACGACAGCTTTGCCAGCTGGGTCAATACCTGATGCACCCCATCCCACAAAGCCTCCTGCCTCCGGGATATATCCTCCAGGTCGGCGTCGTAAATGCGCCCGGTTTCATGCGCACGGCGGGCCAGCTGGTTTAAGTTGTTGCTGGAATAGCGCATCAGGGACACCAACTCCTTCAGCTCCGGCAGTTCCAGGCGCACCACATAACCGTCCAAGGCCATCTTGCGCAGGTAGGCTTCCCGGTTCGTTGTTCCCAGCTGGGCCATCTTCTGTTCGATCAACGCCAGTTCTTCCGGCGAGACCCGGAAGTTCAGCTGCACCTCCCGCTTGCGCTTGGGGGCGCTCATCGCTCCGGCTCCTTTTTCTTATAGATGGGGGATTTTTTCTCCGGCTTTTCAGCGGGGCGCGGCTCCTGTTTCAGCTGGCGGCGGACCGAGGGGCGGCGCTGGCGCAGCTCTTTGGAACGGTCCTCGCTGGCCAAGATGGTGACATAGGTGCCGGGCAGTTCCTTCATGCCGGTGATCGCCAGACTGCGGAACGGCAGCAGCGTCATCAGCTGGTCATGGGCCTGGGTGCCTGCGCGGGCCAGAAAGTCTGGCGAAACGCGGGCCATGTAGTGGGTGCCGTGGGGGCTGTTGGGTGTACCCGGCGCACGAAGCTCCTGCAAAAGCCGGGCGGCCTCGGCACGGATTTCCTCCGGCGTCAGCGGCTGGAGCCGCAGATAATCCTGCCGCGCCTGGCTCAAGAACAGATCGACCAGGCCGGAGTGGCTGTCCACCACAAAGTCCAGGTTGCGTTCGCCGCCAAAGCCGTCCGGGTTGGGCGGGATGTCCACCGTCCTGGCCCACGCCTTGTTGGCCGGGCTGAAACGCTCATCCCACTCTTTCTGCTGCACGGTATTTGCCAGCACATAGAGGATGCGGGTGTAGCCGAACTGCTCGATCACCTGGGGCACCGCGTCCTTGTCCAGCCGGTTGTCCCGGTAATGTTCCGAAATGGCCGCCTCGATGGCCTCCTTGCAGGCGATGTTGGCGCGGCGGGACGCCCGGTACAAATCCAGGTCGCCCTGTTCGCGGGCATAGGCGGCGTCGTGGCGGTAGAGCGGCAGTTCCCGCTGGGCGTCCAGCGCCGCCTCGGCCCGCTGCTCGATGCTGTCCCGCACCACATCCATGTAGGAAGTCGCCCGGTCAGAAAACTCCTTGTAGACATCGGCCAGCGGGGACGACGACGCCAGCAGCGCGGCGGCCCGGCTTTGGGGCAGATCCAGCTCCTCCATCGCCATCAGGATGTCCTCCCGGACCGTGTACTCATAGGTATGCTTTAGAATTTCCTCCGGGGGCTGGCTTTTCAGCCAGTCCCGGAACTTGTCCTGTTCGGCGGCCATCTTCTCATAGAGGGCCGTGTTTTTGTCGGTATTCATGTTATCGCACCTCCTGTTCGTGGTGTTTGGGTTTCTTTTCGGGGCAGCGCGGCGGCACCGGGCGTTTCAGACCCTCTAGCACCGAGGGGCGGCTGCTCTTGGCAAGCACCGCCTCCGGCGCAGGGCGGCCCCGGCCGTCCATGTTCAGCAGTACATCCAGCTCGGCCAGCCGGGCGGATTTGTCCCGCAGCTCCTGCTCCTGTGGGAAGGGCTTGCCCACCTCTGCCTTGGCGGCGGCCTGCTGCTGGTAGAGATTGTCCAGCTGGTTCTTCACCGCTTCCAGCCGCTGGGGCATCTGACTGAGCGCATTGTCGATACGGGTTAGATTTCCACGGGGGTCTGTGCCCAGCGTCGCCCGGTGGGTCATCTGGCCTTTCAGCAGGAGCATATACTCCTGCCGGAAAGCGTCAAACGACACCGACATAGTGAAGCCCCGGTAACTGCCCACCGGCACCGGGTCGGCCCCTTTGACCTCCTTGCAGGCGTCCAGCAGCGCCGCACCGGCGTTCTCCTTGTCGGTGAGGGTGTCGCCACGGACTTCCATCCCGGCAAAGCCGTCCTCCGGGTGAGGATGAGCGGCCAGGGTCGCCATATCCGCTTCCAGCCCGGCGATAAAGCCCTTGTTTTTCTCGATCTCCTCCGGGAAGGTTTTGAGCAGCTGGTCCTCCAGGCGGTACTGCTTGCTCTGGTGGTCGGCCTTCATCAGCTTTAACCGCGCCACGTCCACATCCAGGTCCATGCGTTCCTTGATGCGCGGGTCCCCGGCGCACAGCGCCTTGATCTCGGCAAAGGACAGCGCGGTTTCGTCCACATCGTCGCAGCTTCGCACCGGCGATTTGGAGGTCATAATCTGGCTGATGAATTTCTGTTTGTTTTCCACCGTCTGCCAGAGGTAGGCGTCAAACGTCCCCTCAGTGACATAGCGGTACACATGGACAGTCTCGTTCTGGTTGCCTTGGCGCTCAATGCGGCCCTTTCGCTGGGCCAGGTCGCCGGGCCGCCACGGGCAGTCCAGGTCATGCAGCGCCACCAGGCGATCCTGCACGTTGGTGCCTGCACCCATCTTGGCCGTGCTGCCCAGCAGGACGCGCACCTGGCCGGTGCGGACCTTGGAGAACAGCTCCTTTTTGCGCACCTCGGTGTTGGCCTCATGGATAAAGGCAATCTGCTCGGCGGGCACACCTTTAGCGATGAGCTTCTGCCGGATGTCCTCGTAGACCGTAAAGGCCGGTTCCGGCTCGTCCAGCGGCACCGCGTCCTCCAAAGCGTGGAGGGTCGGGTTGTCCAGCGCCTTCGCTACCTTTTTGGCAGGCCGGGCCTGGGGCGTGGAGATGTCGCAGAACACCAGCTGGGTCAGCTTGTCGGCCTCGCCGTCCCGCCAAATCTGCATGATATTGTCCACGCATTGATTGACCTTGGTGCCCGGCTCATCCGGCAGCAGCTGGTTGATGATCCGTTGGTCCAGCCCCAGCTTGCGCCCGTCGCTGGTGATCTTGAGCATATTGTCCTGGGACGGGTCCACCGTGCCGCTGTGTACCAGGGAAGCGCGTTCCGAGAGCGCCTTCACCATTTCCTGCTGCTGTTCGGTGGGCTGGGCCACGATGTTGTGATATTCTACCTCCGGGGTGGGAAGATGGAGCTGGTCGGCGGTCTTGATGTCTGCCACCTCTTTGAACAGGTTCATCAGCTCCGGCAGGTTGAAGAACTTGGAGAAGCGGGTCCGCGCCCGGTAGCCGGTCCCTTCCGGGGCAAGCTCCAAAGCGGTCACTGTCTCCCCGAAGCGGCTGGCCCAGCAGTCAAAGTGCGCCATGCCCAGCTCTTGCAGCCGGTCATATTGGAGATACCGCTGCATGGTGTAAAGCTCGGTCATGCTGTTGGAAACCGGCGTGCCGGTGGCAAAAACTACACCGCGCCCGCCTGTGATTTCATCCATGTACCGGCACTTGGCAAACATATCGCTGGATTTCTGCGCGTCCGTAGTGGAAAGGCCCGCCACATTCCGCATTTTTGTATAGAGGAACAGGTTTTTATAATTGTGCGCCTCGTCCACAAAGAGCCGGTCCACGCCCAGCTGTTCAAACGTCACCACATCGTCCTTGCGGTCCTCGGCTTGCAGCTTTTCCAGCCGCGCCTCCAAAGACTTTTTCGTGCGTTCCAGCTGCTTGACGGTGAACCGTTCCCCGCCGCTGGCCTCCACCTCGGCGATACCCTCGGTGATTTCCCAAATCTGCTCATGCAGCAGCCGCTCCTGGCGTTCCTTGCTGATGGGGATTTTCTCGAACTGGGAGTGACCCATGATGATGGCGTCGTAGTCGCCGGTGGCAATACGGGCACAGAACTTCTTGCGGTTGTGCTTCTCGAAGTCCTTTTTGGTTGTCACCAGGATGTTCGCGGACGGGTACAGACGCAGGAACTCCGAAGCCCACTGTTCGGTCAGGTGGTTGGGCACCACGAATAAGCTCTTTTGGCACAGCCCCAGCCGCTTGGCCTCCATCGCGGCACCTACCATTTCAAACGTCTTGCCCGCGCCCACCTCATGGGCCAACAGCGTGTTGCCGCCGTACAGCACATGGGCGATGGCGTTTTTCTGGTGTTCCCGCAGGGTGATGGCCGGGTTCATGCCGCCAAAAACAATGTGGCTGCCATCATATTCGCGGGGGCGGGTGGCGTTCATTTCCTCATTGTACTGGCGCACCAGCGCCTGCCGACGTTCCGGGTCGCGCCAAATCCAGTCGCGGAAAGCATCCCGGATGGCCTGCTGCTTTTGGGCGGCCAGGGTGGTTTCCTTGGCGTTCAGCACCCGGCGTTCCTTGCCGTCCGCGTCCTCCACGGTGTCGTAGATACGCACATCCCGCAGATTGAGGGAATCTTCGAGGATTTTATAGGCGTTGGCGCGGCTGGTCCCGTAGGTCGAATAGGCGGCCACGTTGTTTTGCCCCACGACATTTTTGCCGGAGATCTGCCATTCCGCCGTAAAGGGGGTGTAGTGGACTTCAATGCTGCGCTGGAGGTAAAAAGGCGTGTCGAAGGTCTCGTACATGAATTGCTGGATGTACTCCTTGTCGATCCACGTCGCACCCAACCGCACCTCGATCTCGGAAGCGTCCAGGTCTTTGGGCTGGGCAGCGGTCAGGGCCTCCACGTTGACCGCAAAGGCCGGGTCCTGCTCCGCCGCCCGCTGGGCCTGGCGCAGCTTCCGGCGCACGTTGCCGGAGAGGTATTCATCGGCGGTCACATAATGGGGCGTTCCGTCCGGCTCAGTCTGGCCCGGTACACGGAAGATGACACCGCGCAGCTCGTCAGCCAATTCTTCGCCGGTTTTGCCGGTGAGCTGTTCCATGTAGGCCATATCCACGCAGGCTTTTTCAGAAATGGAGACCGCCAGGGCCTCGGAGGCGGTGTCTACGGTGGTGACGGCCTCATGTGGCTTGATCGTGCGTTTGGTGAACATATCTGCCTTGCGCTCCAACCGGCCATCCTCGTCCAGCACCTCCAGGGCACAGAGCAGGTAATAGCTGCTGTCATCGGCAAAGGCCAGCCGGTTCGCCCGATCATTGATAAGTCCGTACTTGGCGGAAAAATCGTCATAGCGGCGGTTCAGTTCGGCCATCTGCGCCCGGATGTCGGCATCCGGCGCGGCGGCGTCCATCTCCAGGTCGATGAGCCGCTGCACACAATCCCGCAGCCCCACCAGCCCTTTGACGCGGGCCTCGGCGGTGGCGTTCAGGTCGGGGCGCACCATGCGGCTGTTTTCCCGGAAGTACACCGCGCCGTCCACCACCGTGTAGGAGTAGTTCTTCACATTGGGGTCAGCCGGGAGGGATTCGTCGATGTCCTCGCCCTCGCCCAGCTCCGGCAGCGCGGCCTCCTGGTAGGTGCCGCGAATGTACTTCACGGCATCGTGCAGCTGATCGGCCAGCTCCAGCCCCTCGATGGGGGCCACGGTGTAATCCTGTTTGCCGTATTGGGTGCTTTCGGCGGTGGGCCGCCCCAGCACCATCTCCGGGTGATCCAGAAAATACTGGTTGACCGTGAAGCCTTCCTCGGTCCGGCCGGTTTGGGTCCAGTCCGGGGCGATGTCCAGCGGGCGGTCCCGCTTTTGCAGAAACAGGATGTCGGACACCACATCGGTCCCGGCATTGGCGCGGAAAGCGTTGTTGGGCAGGCGGATCGCCCCCAGCAGCTCGGCCCGCTGGGCCAGATACCGGCGCACGGTGGAATCCTTGGCGTCCATTGTGTAGCGGCTGGTGACAAAGGCCACCACGCCGCCGGGGCGCACCTGGTCCAGCGCCTTGGCAAAAAAGTAGTTGTGGATGTTGAAGCCCAGCTTGTTGTAGGCTTTGTCGTTCACTTGGTACTGGCCGAAAGGGACGTTACCGATGGCAAGGTCATAGAAGTCCCGCCGGTCGGTGGTCTCAAAGCCCGCCACGGTGATGTTAGCCTTGGGGTAGAGCTGCTGGGCAATCCGCCCGCTGATGGAATCCAGCTCCACGCCGTACAGCCTGCTCCCGGCCATGCTCTCCGGCAGCATCCCGAAGAAATTACCCACGCCGCAGGACGGTTCCAGAATGTTGCCGGTGCGGAAGCCCATCTGCTCCACGGCCTCATAGATGGCGCGGATGACGGTGGGGCTGGTATAGTGGGCGTTGAGGGTGGAGGCCCGCGCCGCAGCGTATTCCTCTGGGGTCAGCAGTTCTTTCAGTTCCGAATACTCGGCATCCCACGCGGGTTTGTCCGGGTCAAAGGCATCCGCCACGCCGCCCCAGCCCACATAGCGGGACAATACCTCCTGCTGTTCCGGCGTGGCCTGCCCGGTGGTCTCTTCCAGATATTTCAGCAGCTTGATCGCCGCCACATTGGCCTGGTACTTGGCCTTGGGGCCGCCCTCGCCCAGATGGTCGTCGGTGATGCGGAAGTTCTCGGCGTTGCGGCGCAGGTTGTCCCGGTACTCCTGATAGGCCGCCTGTTCGGCTGCCCTCTGGTTGGGGAAAGTCTGCCACTCACCGTTCACCGGGATGGCGACCGGGTGATCCGGCTTTTCCTCCGGCTGCGTGTCCGGCGTCGGTTCAGGCGGCGTGGGTTCCGGCCGGTCAACGTGCAGCCGTTCCACCACCACGTCATAGGGAAGTCCGTTTTTGTCACCGGGGTAGACGGCCACCGTCTCGGAGTGGAACGCCGGTGCCTCAGCGGCTTCTTCAATGGGCTTGGCGGTTTCGGCAGGTTCTTCCACGGCGGCAGGGGCTTCCATATACGGTTCATCCTGCTCCTGCACAAAGCCGTCCAGCTGGCGGGCATATAGCCCGCGCAGCAGCGGTGCGACCTCATCCCAGCGGAAGAACAGCATGGCCAGTCGCTTCTCGTCCGCGTCCAGCACTTCCAGCTCGATGCCTTCGGGTATGGTTCGGTAGTCGGCGGTATCGCCGGTCTCCAGCTCCATCGTCTCGATGATGTCAGGATAGGCCCGGCTCAGCCACAAGGCGACCTCCCGGTTGCTCTTGCCGGTGCGCAGCAGTTCGGAAAGCTCCGCCTTGTCCGGCGCGCCGATCAGGCCGTGGGCCAGCACGTCCCGCAGGTCCTGGTCCGCCGTGTCAGGGTTGACGGGCAGAAACTCGGTGTAGAAGTCGTTGCGGTTGTCTGCCCGCAAAAGCTGCTCGAACCGCTCCCGGCTCTCGACCCGGTAGATGGGATAGCTCATGCCGGTGGGCAGCAGCTGCACCGTATCCTCCCGCAGTTCGGTAATTTGATGGGCGCGGTCATCCAGATAGACGGTATTGCCCACATTGTAAACCGGGGCGGACGGATCGTAGGCGGTGCGCTCCGGGATGGTGCCCCGGATGGCGGCATATTCCTCGTCCGACACCGTGATGTCGATCTCATGGGTGGGTTCGCCGCTGCCGATGGTGAGGGTGTCGCCCTCGCGGGTGACGGGCTGGCCGGATAAGTCCGGCACAGGCGGCTTTGCCGCTGCCTCGGCCTGTTCCTCGGTTGCGACGGCCTCCACATCCCGCATGACCTGCCGGATGAATGGATCACTGTCCAGCTTTTCCGGGTCCACCACCTGGCCGTTCACGATGCCGCGCTCGGCCAGGGCCTCCCGGATGGCGATGGGGTCGATGTTGTCAAATCGGTCCTGCTCCGCCTCGGTGTAGAACCGATCTTCCTTGATGAGCTGGACGATCCGGCGCTGCACCTTGGGCCAGGGCACGTCGCCCGCCGCGCCGTCCACCGTCACAGGCAGGGCCGGGAGATCATCGCCGTACTCCTGCCGCAGCCAGGCGGCGGTATCCTTTTCACGGGCATGGTCCTTCATGTAGCGGACAACCGCGTGCTTACTTTCAATATTGCCGTTCCATTCCTGGATGGCGGCGTCGATCTCCGCCTGGGTCAGCGCCCGGCGCACAGGTTCCGCCTGCGCAGCGGGTTTGGGCATAGAAAAAGCAGAGGGCGTTTTCACACTCTCTGCTTCGTCGATTTTATGGATTTGTTCCGCTTCGGAGAGGAACAGGTTTAAGGTCAGCTGTTGATAAGTTCCGCCAGCAGGATCTCCTCCGCCTGGGCCTTGCAGGTGTTCATCAGGCCCACCCACTGCATGGGGTCGCTGGCTTTCAGCTGCTCCGTCGCGCCCGCTGCCTCCGCCAGCCGGGGCATCATCTGCTCCAGACGGCTGTTCGCGGTCTCGTCGATCTCCCGAAGGTGCGGGTACAGCTTCTCGCTCATCAGCAGCTGGTTGTAGAGGATGGGCCGGTGTTCCTTCAGGTACGCTTTGCGCATCCTGCCGTACTTGCCCAGGGGCTTCTCCGGCTGTTCGGACAGCTTCAGGTCGGGGATCAGGTAATCGCCGTTCCTCGTGTAAGTCAGGTTGTTTTCCATGTGTGGCACTCCTTTCCGCGCCCTTGGCGCGCTCATAGTTCTGGATGGTGACGCCGATCTGCCGCAGTACCTGCTGGTTTATCTGGCTGACCGCCGTGCCCAGCGCCCCCACGGTGGCGGGGGTGTTGAAGTCGAAGATCGCCATGAAATCCTCATGGCTGAAATACTGCTCCGGCTCCAGCCCACAGCGGGACATCAGGGCATAGGTGATGCTGACAGCGGCGGTGGATTTGAACTGGACTTCGATGTTGTACTCATCGTACTCCTCCAAAAAGGAACCGTCAACGATAGGGAGAATATCCCGCCGGTGGTCGGCCCAGTATTCCTCCGCCAGCTTGGCGGCCACATCGGCCAGCTGCTGGGCCAGGTCGCCGCCGCTCACATCATAGTTGCGTTCCAGCATCGCCATGACCGGCGCGGTGTGTTCCTCGTTCATCGTCCACAGCCAGGGGGTGCGGGAGTGTTCACGGGTGCCGGTGTCGGAAATGTCGAATACATACCGCAGTCGGGGCCGGTCCCCGGTATCATCCACCAGGGCGATGCCCTTGGACCCGCGCCGCACATACCGGCCCATGCGGTTGTTCCACAGGTCGTACTCGGCGCAGGCGGTAGCGTCCGGGCGCTGGGCGTAGATCATCAGCTGTTCATGGAACGGATATTTGTAGAGGCGGGCGGCGGTGGTGAGAAAGCCCGCCCACTCCTGCCAGCTGCCGGTGAGCTGCCGCGCCACCTGGTCGGCCATCTGCGCGTATTGTTCTGCTTTGGTTGGCATGGGATTCTGTCCTCCTTCCTGGTCTTATATAAAAGCAGGGCGGCACGGTGGCCGCCCTGCGGGTCAAAACAGTGTGTTATTCATCAAAATCCGGGTACAGCTCCAGCTCGTCAAACTCGGCGTCGGTCATGGCGCGCAGCTTGGCGAGGGTACTGTCGGTCAGGGCCAGCAGCTCGTCCTCGTCCGCCTGCAAGTGGCCGCGCATCTCGGTCAGGGCCTCGATGGCCCCCTGGCGGGTGCCGGGGTTGTAGATGCACAGCAGGTTGGTTTCCTCAAAAGTCAAAGCGTTCATATCAGATCTCCCTTTCCGCGCTCTTTTTGGGCGCTGTCTTTTTATGTTCGGGTTTGGGCTGGCTTTTCAGCTGCTCCACAACGGACTTCCGTTTTTCCGGCAACTCCCGTTGGGGCGGCTGCCGCTGGCCGTTGTTGAGAATGCCGTCGATCATGCCGTAGTCATCCTCCACGGCCATTTCCGCATTTTTCAGCGGGTTGTCCGGCAGGAAGCCGGGAACCTCGGCAAAGCCGAAGCTGTCGCAGTAGTGACAGGATACCTTGCCGTCCCGCTTGATGGCAACGATGTCGCTGACGCTCATGGACGGGTGACGGTAGTCGGCGGGGTGTTCATTGTTGAAGCGGTAAAAAAGCTGTTCGGCAGTATCGCCCTTCAAATCGGAGGGCAGCAGCGGCGCGGTGTAGACCAGATCGTAGTTGTCCCGCTGCGCCGTCTGCCCGATGGACTTGAGCCATTCCAGCCCCTCATAGCGGATGTCCCGCAACTCGTCGGTGTGCTTCACCTGATAAATAGCGAAGCAGTCGCCCTTGTGATCGAGGAACGCCTGCTCCCGTTCCTGCTGGTGGTCCATGCGCTCCTTGACCTGGGCATCGAAAGCCGGGCTTTCCTCCCATTCCTCGCGGGTGACGGCGAAGATCCCGTCGTAGGCGTCCAGGTCGGTGGTATCAAAAGCCATCGCCGGATTCTCACCCTGCTGGACGATATAAACGGTCAGGTCGCGCTCCATCAGCTCATAGGCCCGCTCTTTGGAGAGGGGCAGAAGGTCCCCGTCCAGATAGCCGCTCTTTTCCAAATCGTCCTGGGTCAGCGTGGGGTCCGGCATGGGGTACTCGTCCAGGTGCTGCTCCGGGGCGTCCGGCAGCATGGTAGTTTCCGGGGCGGCGGCCTGGGCCGCTGCCTGCATCTGCTGGACAGCCGCCTCCTGCAAAGTTTCGATCATGGACAGCGGCGCATACTGAATGGATTGGCCGCCCATGTCGTGCATCTCGCAGATTTTCAGCGCGGCGGTGGACAGGGGCAGCTCCGGGGCGTCCAGCTGGCCGCCGTCCAATGCCCGCATTGTGCCCTTGTCGTAGATAGTGTAGTCATAACCGCCGTCACAGGGCTGGACGTGGAGGTACAGCCGTCCGTCCAACTCATAGAGCTTTTCCGCCTGCGCCTGGGCCTTGACCTGCTCAGCCGTCATACTGCCATCTTGAAGGGCGTTGTGCAGTTTTACACACTCGTCATAGGTTCCCGCATAAAGTACCTCTCCGGGGATAAGGGATAAATCATCCGCAACGGTATATTCCTGGATATAGGTACTGTCTGCCGGTGAGGTACGCTCAAAATTGCTGTGGAGCTTGTAAGCATGGCGGGCGGGAGCCTGCATGGGGACCTCCGCCTCCGATGCGGCTTCCTGCTGCGGCACTGTCTGTTCCGACTGGGCGGCCAGGTCAATACCGCGCTCCTTGCAGATAACCTTATAGTGCCGGTCAATGTCCGCGATCAGTTCCCCGGCCGCCTTGTTGATGGTCTCCAGACTGGCCCGCAGCTCCGGTAGCTCCTTACCCTGGCTCCAGTTGGCGATGTAGCCGAAGCTGTTCTCGCCGGTCTGGATACCGTAATACTGGCAGACGGCATAGGAAATGCTCTCGGCCTCCACCTCCTCGGTGTTGCGGTCTTTCTTCTTGGGCGGCTCCTTATCACCGGCCCTGGCCGCTTCCTCCTGGGCCTTGGCGTAGTTGTGCAGCTTGCTGTGGGCGATCTCATGGACGGCGGCGGAAACGGTCTGCACCTCGCTCATGCCTGCCCGGATGGCGATGCGCTGCTGGTCCGGCGAGAAATACCCGTCCATGTTGGCGGCCATCGGCTCCACGGAGAGCGGCACCGGCGCGGACCGGCGCAGGGCCTCCATGAAAGCCTCGTAGTTCTGGACATTCCCGGACAGGGAGGACGCCAGCTCCGGCAGGGGCTTGCCGTCCGTCTGGCTCACATCAAACACCTTCACCGGGCGGAACATGGGGATCTCAACTTCCCGTTCCTCCATGACCGCCTTGCCCTCTGCATCCAGGATGGGGGCTTTGGTGTCCGGGTCCAACTTCTGTTCCTCGATCTTTTTCTTGAACGGCGTGGGCGCGATGATGGTAATACCATGCTCACCCTTTTTCACATGGCGCTCAAACTGATTTTTCCACTTGTTATATCCGGCTACCAGCGTGGCGTCCGGCTTCTGCATATAGATGAGCATGGTGTTGTTGACGGAATAGCGGTGGAACCGGGACATCACAGACAGGTAGCGCATATACTTTTCGCTCTCGAACAGCTCCTTGATGCCCTGTTCAATGCCCGCCGTGATTTGCTGCAACCGTTCCCGGTTGGTGGGTTTGTCAGCCATGATGTTCACTCTCCCTTCTATGGCCGAAATTTCAGCGGTGTGTTCTGCGATCCACTGGTCCTGTTCCTCGGTGCTGCTGTCGAGAAAGGTGTCCAGCAGATAGCCCATGTAGTCTTTTTTTTGGACGGCCTCCAAAAAGCGCGGGTGCGGGTCCTCGTCCGCCGTCTTGGGGGAATAGTCGGCCTCCCATTTTCGGAGCAAGTGATAGTAGTCCGTCAGGACGCGCCAGCCGTGTTCTCGTTTTTCTTTCCGCACCTGCGCCTCGGTTTTCTGCCGGACATAACTTCGCCGGATCGGGGCCTTGCTGTCATAAGAAAGGCCAAAATCCTGGGCCAGCTTTTCAGCGGCCCCCTTGGGGGACAGGTCATAGAGCCGGGCGGTGAAGTCGATCACATCGCCGTCTGCGCCGCAGCCAAAACAGTGGAAACGGGTGTCCACCTTCATGCTGGGGTGGCGGTCATCGTGGAAGGGGCAGCAGGCCATACCGCCGCGCCCCACTGCGATGCCGTAAAGCTCCGCCGCCTCTCTGGCGGTGACGGACTGTTTTACGACTTCAAAGACGCTCTCGCCCATGCTTACTTGCCGCCCGCTTTCGGGACGGGTGGTTTGTACCCGGCGGCCTTGGCCCGTTCGCTGGCGGCCTTGCGGCGCTCGGCGCTGTACGGCTCCCGCACCGATACGCAGCGTTTGGGCACCGTAAAGGTCTGACGGTCCTTTTTCACGATCTGGTCCGGGTATTTTTCCGCCAGCCGCCGCAGCTTTTCCAGCAGGCGCGGGTCGTGGGAATAGACCTCGGCGGTGGCCTCGGCCTGGTTGTAGAGGATAATCGTTTCCTGTTCATACAAACTCAGTTTCATTTGCCGCCGCCTTTCTGCCGGTCAAATTCCAGCTTGAAGTTGACGTACTGGCCGGTATCTTCCAGCACCACGGTGGCGTCGTAGGTCTTGCCGCTTTTCTCGGAGTACAGCCCGGTCACATGGGCGCGGCCATCTTTCAGCAGCGCCGCCACAATGGCCTTGGTGGGTTGTTTGCGCTTCGCTGCCCACCAGTTGTTGTTCTTCCAGATCGCAAATTTGCAAGATTGGTCCTGACAGAAGAAGCCTTTTTGCATTTCTGCAATTTCACCGCCGCAGCGGGGGCATTTGCCCACCACCTCGCGGGGCGGGGCAAACAGGTACTCGCTGCCCTTGATGACCTGATAAGTTCCCACCAGCTCCTTCAGCATGGCGGTGATCTCAGCCATGAAGTCCTCCGGGGCCAACTCGCCGCGCTCGATCTCGCCCAGCCGGTACTCCCACTCAGCGGTCAGCAGCGGGGATTGCAGTTGCTCCGGCAGGACGGTAATCAGGGAAATGGCATCGTGGGACGGCAAAAGCTGCACGGTTTTCTTGCTCTTTTTGCGTTCCAGGAAGCCGGTGGACACCAATTTCTCTAAAATTCCGGCGCGGGTGGCGGGGGTGCCCAGCCCCTTGCGCTCGGCGTCCTCCGGCATATCGTCTTTTCCGGCAGTCTCCATCGCAGAGAGTAAGGTATCCTCAGTGAAGTGCTTGGGCGGGGTGGTCTTGCCCTCCTTGACGGCGGCACCGGCAACCGGCAGCGCCTGGCCCTCGGTTAGTTCCGGCAGGGCCTTGTCCTCGGAATTGCCGTCCGGCTCCACATTTTTCATGCTGGCCCGGTAGGCGGCGTCCAGCGCCCGCCAGCCGGGCTGCTTCGCCGTGCGGCCTTTGGCGGTAAACTCCGCACCAGCGCAGTCCACAACAACGGCGGTTTCTGCAAAGTTATAGGGCGGGGCCACCGCGCACAGCAGCCGCAGCGCCACCAGCTCCAGAATGGCCCGTTCACCCACCGGCAGAGCGGACAGATCCGCCTCGCGGATGTTCCGGGTGGGGATCACCGCATGGTGGTCGGTCACTTTCTTGTCGTGGATGACCGCCGCCGCATCGCAGGAAATGGCGATGCCTTTGCGAAACGGCATGGCGTTGGCGACCAAATTCACCAGCACCGGCAGGCCCTCGGCCATGTTGGAGGTCAGGTAGCGGCTGTCCGTCCGGGGATAGGTGCAGAGCTTCTTTTCATAGAGGTTTTGCAGGTAGTCCAGTGTCTGCTGCGCCGTGAACCCCAGCAGGCGGTTGGCGTCCCGCTGGAGAGTGGTGAGGTCATAGAGGGCGGGCGGCTTCTCGGATTTGTCCCTGCGCTCCACCTTTTTCACCGTGGCGGCCGCACCCTGACAGGCAGTTTTCAGCTGTTCGGCATCGGCTTTTTTGTCCATGCGGGCGCTGGCAGCGGTAAAACCGGGCAGGTCCAGAGCCACAGAATAGAACGGCACCGGCTTGAAGGCGTCGATCTCTGCCTCCCGCTGGACGATGAGGGCCAGCGTCGGGGACATGACCCGCCCGATATTGAGGGTGCGGTGGTACAGCACCGAGAACAGTCGGGTGGCGTTGATACCCACCAGCCAGTCGGCCTTGGCCCGGCAGAGGGCCGCCTGGTGCAGCCCGTCATAGTCCGCGCCGGGGCGCAGGTTGGCAAAGCCCTCCCGGATGGCGGAATCCTCCATGCTGGAAATCCACAGCCGTTTCATGGGCTTCTGGCAGCCCGCCAGGCAGTAGACCGTGCGGAAAATCAGCTCGCCCTCGCGCCCGGCGTCGCAGGCGTTGACTATCTCGGTCACGTCCTCCCGCCGCAGCAGGGTGCGCAGCACATCGAACTGATCCCGCTTGTCTTTGGCGATGGTGAAGCGCCAGGACTCCGGCAAAATGGGCAGGTCATCATAGCGCCACTTGGCGTAGTCGGGGTTGTAGGTGGCGGCGTCCGCCAGCCCGGCCAGGTGCCCCAGGCACCAGCTCACCAGCCAGCCGCCGCCCTCCAGGTAGCCGTCTTTGCGGGTAGCAGCGCCCAGCACGGCGGCCAGGGATTTTGCCACAGAGGGCTTCTCAGCGATCACCAATCGCATCTTCCTCTACCTCCATTTCTTCGTTGGATTTTTTCAGTTTTCTGGAAACGCTGTTGCCATCGTCCAGAAGGCAGTCATAACCGACGTTGTAATCATAGCGGTACAGCTTTCCCAGCAGGTCGTTGATGATGACACGGCAGGCCAGCAGCACCCGCGTCTTATCCACCTGCATGAGCTGGTAACGGCGGTAATCGCTGAAATATTCCTCGCGCAGATGTGTCCGGGCGGCGGTTTCCTCCATCAGAATGTCGATCACGTCCTTGTCGCCGTCCTCTTTCGCGCCCTCGGCATAGTTCAGCATCTCCATCACCATCGGGAAGCTCTGCTCATCCATCGGGGCTTCCTCTTTGAGATAGCCAATCAGGGCGCAGAACAGGAACCGGGCCGCCGTCTGCTCCGGCTCGGTCAGGGCGGAAAGCGTCTCCTGTCCGCTGGGCAGAAGTTTGTTTCGGACAAAATCGTGGACCTCGCCACGAAACAGGTGGCGGATGGCGTCAATGGACAGAGGCGGTTCAGCGGGTTCGTCCTCCACCTCAAATTCATAGGGGTCTTTCTGGTCCGGGTTTTTGCGCATCTTGGCGAGCGCTGTGCAAAAGATGTCACCACCAAAGTAGACGCCGAAACAGATCAGGTCGAACACAATGAGAAATTGAATAAAAGGGTTCATTTTGCTTTTCTCCTTTCGCGCAGCCATGCGGTCAGCTCCTTGTGGCAAAAGCCCACACAGGGCTGACCGTGGCGGTAGTTTCCGCAGCCATGACAGGGGTGGCCGGGAGATAAAGAGGGAGGGCGGGAAGCTGCCTTCCCGCCCTCCGGCCTGCGCGTCATCATGGGTTCATAAGGGCTGTCGGTGAACCGGGTCATTTGGCCGGGTTCTCGCTTTCCTCATCGCCGCCCCCGCCGGCGTCCTCCGGCTCGTCAGATTCCTCGGTCTCCCAAGGGTCCTCGTCCTCCTGTTCGGTATCGTCCTCGCCGTAGTCGTAATCATCCAGGTTGTCGCTGCCCTTGGTCTTGGGCTTCTGCTTGATGAATTTGAAGTAGACCAGCGCACCGATGCCGCCCAGCACAGCCAGCACCACCAGCAGCATCGCCGGGTTCAGCCCTGCCGGTTCCTGTTCCGGCTCCGGCTCTGTTTCCGGGTCAGGGGTGGGTTCCGGCTCCTGGCCCGTACACTCTGCCATATTCACGGCGCACACCGGGCAGGCCGTATTCACCGCACCGGCGGCGCACTTTTCCGTGCAGTTGCAGACGGCGGGCGTTTCCTCCGCCGTCTCGCCGTCCTCCATCAGCGCCTCCAGGTCGGCCTCGTCCACCTGGTTCAAGAAGTGGACGGCGGTCTCCTTGTCCTCGTTGGCGCGGTCAATGAGGATGTAAAAATAGTTACCCGCCTTGGTGGTGACGGTGATGAGCTGCTTGTTGCCGCCAAAGTCATCCACCAGGGCGGCGTTGCCCTCCGGGGTCAGGGCGGGGCTGTCCTCGGTTTCCTCCACCACCACGTTGCTGTCGTTGGTGGCGTCCGCCGCCGGTGTGGCCGTGGGCGCAGGGTCAGTGCCCTGGGCAAAGGCGGTCACAGAGAAGCCGCCCATCAGCATCAGGCAGGTGCAAAGGGCGGCAAAGGTTCTGAAAATCTTTTTATTCTTCATGGGTCATTTCCTCCTGTTCGGGATTGGCAGAACCCACCGCCCGGCCGGGCACCATGCCGCCAGACAGCATGGCGGACAGCTGGGCCGGGGTCATACGCAGGGCGCGCACCATCTGGACGATCTCCAGGTTCTCCGCCTCGGTTTTCTGCGCTTCCAGGTCTTTCAGCTTTTCCTGCTGTTCCGCGATCTTCTCGCGGGTTTTGGCGATCTCCTGGTCGATGCGCTCGATTTTGTTTTTAGCCATAGTCAAATCACTCCTATTCTTCATAAAAATTTGTCACCAGTTCATCAAGCCGTAGCCCTTGATGCACTCGTAGGTCAGGGAATAACTCTTGATTTTGCAGGCGTCGCCGGAATTACCCTCTACGGTGTAAACCCGGCTGCCGTCGGTGCCCACTACGATGCCCACATGGTCGGCGCTGCCATCCAAGTCCCAATCGAAGAAGATAGCGTCGCCTGGGGCGATGTTGGCGTAATCCCGCCCGCCCCATTGTCCGTGCGACTGGAACCAGGGGATGCCCTGGGACTGGCAGGCGGCAAAGCGCGGCTCGGAAAGGCCCATCTGGCCGTAACACCAGGACACGAAGCAAGCGCACCACTCCACGCGGGAATTAAAGCCGTACCAGCTCCAATAGGGCTGGCCGCCCACGTTGCCCACCTGGCTTTTGGCGATGTCCACCACCGCCTGATTGCCGGGCCGGGTGCCGTTGACAAACTCCACACCGGCCAAACTCTCGGAATCGCTGGTGTCGGCGGACCCGCCGCCGAAGATCAGGGGCTTGTTGCCCAGCGTCTGCCGGTACACCTGGTACATTTCCAGCTGATCCGGCGTCAGCAGCTCCAACGCCACGGAGGAGATGGGCTTGCTGGTGAGGGTCACATTTAAGATGTAGTAGTTGTAGGGCACTTCCACGTCATACTCGTTGCCCTCGCTGTCTGTCCGGGTCTCGGTGCGGTAGCGCACCTCCACTTCCTCGGTCAGCGTCAGCTGGTATTGGGCCGCGAAAATGCGTTCCAGCTCCGCCTGGGCGCTTGCCCGCGTGTAGCCTTGCAGCACAGCGGACAGGTAGGCCGCCAGCTCGTGGGGGTCGTGGCCGATCATATCCAGGTCATAGCGGTACTCGTCATAGCCGGGGTGGCTGCTCTCGATGTTGTCGATCTCGGCTTGCAGCGCGGCCTCCTTGGCGGCGTAGTTGGCCTCCACCGCCACCAGCTCCGGGTCATCCGATGGGTAGGTGGTGCCGGAGATCATCGAACCGATGCTCTGCGCCATCATGGAGCAGGAGGACATGGTGTTGAGCAGCAAGCAGACGATTAAAAATAGGACCAGGGCGATGCCAAAGCCCTTTTTATGGCGCATCACATAGGCCCCGGCCTGCTGGGCTTTCTCCTTGACCGTCTTGGCCGCTTTGCCGGTCTTTTGGGCGGCACCGGCGGCGCTCCTGCCGGACTGTGCGGCCCGTTTGGCGGCGGCGTACTGCTTCTTGATCTGCTGTTTCTGCTGCCAGCGGGACAGCGGGTTGCTGGCTGCCGCAGGGTTTTCATAGACAGACTTCTGGAACAGCGCCTCGATGTTGGCCTTTTCCAGCTTCCGCTCGGCCTGGGCGGCCTTGCGGTAAGGTTTCAGTTTGTGGCTGCGGTAGCCCTCCCTCGCCAGATGCACGCCGGTCTCTACGGCTTCCTCAGACTTGTGGGCGCTTTCCACGCCCACGTTACCGTCCTCGGTCTTGCGGATCTCCTGGTGGAGCTTGCCCGCCACTGCGTTGCCCGGCGCGTCCCGCACTGTATGGGACAGTTTGGAGGGCGGCCGGGGCTTATCCTCCAGCACCAGCTTGGTCGTGACCTTGCCGGTCTTGGGGTCCACCTCGGCCCGTTTGACCTGCTTTTTCGGGATTTTTGCCTGCGCCTTGTCCGCTTTGACGGCGGCCTTCTCCGCCTTGCGGATGGGCTTTTCCAGCGCCGGGTCCGCCCGTTCTTCCTCCGTGAAGCGCAGGCGCGGTTCCTTAATCAAACCATTCCCCCAGCATGAGGGAGGCCGCCATGCTGGAAAGCTCCGCATAGGCCGCCAGCCCCAGCGGACCCACGAAGCGGCACTCGGTCAGGCAGGCGTAGAGCTGGGCCACTACGTCGGCCAAAATCTGGACCTCGGTGCCCTCCAGCACAGTCTCACCGGCCTGCCCGCGCTGGACCTTGGCGGCGCACAGAATCTCCACCAGCCGCAGCAGGCCGGTCTCGCCGGTCTCGGTCAGTTCAGCGGCCTGATCCGCCGCCGTGCGGCACTCGGAAACGGCATCCGCCATCGCCGTCAGGAGCGCGGTGCGCTGGGTTTCCAGCGCCCGGTCCAGAAACATCATGTGGTCGTTATGCAGAATTTCGGGTTTCATCGTCCATCAGCCTCCTTCATTTCCTGGGGTTTGGTCGTCATAATGCGATACAGTTCGGTGTTTTTCGGGAAGTGATCCACAAAGGGCAGAATCGTGGAGCCGTAGAACAGCAGCCCCTCGCCCTCGCCGGAGTGGGTCACATAGGACAGCTGGTGCGGGGAAATGCCCAGCTGCCGGGCCAAAATCTGCCGGTCGCCGCCCGCCTGGTTGAGCATATACACGAAGTCGGAGTTTTCAAAGATGTTCTCCACCTCGCGGGAAGAAAGCAGGTCCTTCACGTTCTGGGTGATCCCGGTCGGGATGCCGCCCCACTTTCTGAACCGCTTCCAAATCTCCACCGTATAGGCGGCGGTCTGTTCCTCTTTGAGCAGCAGGTGCATCTCGTCGATGTAGTAGCGGGTGGACTTACGGGCCGCCCGGTTGATGGTGACGCGGTTCCACACCTGGTCCTGCACCACCAGCATCCCGATCTTTTTCAGCTGCTTGCCCAGCTCCTTGATGTCATAGCAAACAATGCGGTTGTTGATGTCCACGTTGCTGCGGTGGTTGAACACGTTGAGGGAGCCGGTGACGTAGATTTCCAGCGCCGTGGCGATGTACTGCGCCTCTTTCTCATCCTGCGCCCGCAGCAGGTCGTATAAATCCTCCAGAATGGGCATATTCTCCGGGCGCGGATCGTTGAGGTAGTCCTGATAGACCAGCCGCACACAGCGGTCAATGATGGTTTTCTGTACCGGCTGTAATCCGTCCTTTCCGCCCACGATCAGCTCGCACAGCGACAAGATGAAGTCGCTCTTCAGCGACAGCGGGCTTTCATCGTCCGAATAGTCCAGGTTCAGGTCCATCGGGTTGATGTAGTTGGTGGAGGTGGGCGAGATTTTGATGACCTGCCCGTGCAGGCGCTCCACCAGCGGCGCGTACTCGGCCTCCGGGTCGCAGATAATGACATCATCCGAAGTCAGCAGGAAGCAGTTGGCGATCTCGCGCTTGGCCGAAAAGCTCTTGCCGGAACCGGGCGTACCCAGAATCAGGCCGTTGGGGTTTTTCAGCAGCTTGCGGTCCACCATGATGAGGTTATTGGACAGGGCGTTGATGCCGTAGTACAGCGCCTCTTTTCCGTTCTGAAAAAGCTCTTGGGTGGTGAACGGCACGAAGATGGCGGTAGAGCTGGTAGTCAGCCCCCGCTGAATTTCCACCTGGTTCAGCCCCAGCGGCAGAGAGGACATCAAGCCTTCCTCCTGCTGGAAGTCCAGCCGGGTCAGCTGGCAGTTGTACTTCTGTGCGATGGAACTGGCCTGGAAGATGTTGTTGCCCAGCTGGCGGGGATTGTCGGCGGTGTTCAGCACCAGGAACGTCACCAGGAACATCCGCTCGTTGCGGCTTTGCAGGTCCTGCAACAGCTTCTTGGCCTCGGCCCCGTAGGTGGCAAGGTCGGACGGGATGATGTCCATGTCATACCCGGCGCGGACGGCCTTTTTCTGTTCCTCGATCTTGCTGCGGTCCAGGTCGGTGATTTTCCGCTTTACCGTCTTGATGGCCTTCACCTGATCCACCGACTGGATGTGCAGATTCACAATGAGGGAACTTTCCATATCGAGAAAGTCCGCCAGCATACGGTCATTCAGCTCCGGGGCCAGAATCTGCACGAAGCTGACGGCCCCGTACTTCTTTCCCATGCGGAACTGCTTGCCGGTACGGAACTCGAAGCCGGACGGCGCGATAAAGTCCTTGGTGGAAAGGCCACTGGGAGCCAGCCAGTCCCACTCGAACTGGAAGGGCGCCTGCTCGTCCATGTGGAAGATGGCGTGAAGCTGGGCCAGCCGGGCTTTGCCGTCCAGAACCTCGGCGGCCACGCCCAACCGCTTAAAGTTGTTCAGCACATCGGTCTCGATGCGCTCCAGACGGGGCTTGGCGGAGCGGATGCTGTCGGCCTCGATGGAAAAGGTTAGGTACTTGGTCTTGATAAGGCCGTTGTTGCCCCGCGCCAGCTGGTTTTGCAGCATCTGCGTGTACTCCACCCGGATGGGGTCAAAGTCATCCCCCTGGGCCGGGATGGTAATGCTGTTGGCGAAGGTCTCCTGGGACGCCGCCAGGTTCAAAAAGGACAACTGGAAACGGATGGAGCTGTCGAAGTAGTTGAGGAAATCGCACCAGCCTTCAAAGATGGCGGTCTTGTCCTCGTTCTGGCTGAGCTGGTAGTTGATGTCCTGGAACTGAATGGTCTTGGTGTAGCGGCCATCCGCCACCTTGCAGATGCCGTCCGGCCACATCCGCTCATAGGGGATGCTGTCCTGGGCGGACCGCTCCTTTTTGCCCGTGCGGTTGGCGCGGGCAATCGCTGCCTCGATTTGTTTGCGTTCGGCGCGGGTCAGCTTACGCCGGGGTTTGGTCTGCGGCTCTGCCGGTTCGGCCTGCCGCTTTGTCTTTGCCGCGAACAATGTCATACACCTCCTTGTCGAGATTTGCCTGCCGCTCCAACACGGCATAGAAGTTGTTGGTGCGGTAGGGGCGCTGCTTGGGCCGGATGACGGCCACCTTGAGGATGTTGCCGATGATCTTTTCCAGGGGCTGGCCGTGTTTTTCATACATCGCCAGCATGAAAAAGGGCAGCATGACGAGCATCATGCACATGGCCGCCACGCTGTTGCCAGCAGGCCCCCGGAGCAAAAAGAAAAGCGGCACGCCGATGAGCGCCCCGCAGCCGAAGCAGACAAGCTGCCTCTTGGTTAAGTTGAACGCGACCTTGGTTTTGACTTTCGTCAGGTCTTTGGGTACGGGTACATAAGCCATTGGTAAATTCCCTCCCTCCGGGTCAATGTGCGTTGAATACGGCTTTGGACAGGCTGCCGGTCTTGAACAGCGTAAAGCAAAGCAGCACGGTGTAGCCCACGCAGCTCCAGATTGCCATGATGATGTCCTCCTCGGTGGCGATGTTCTGCACCAGCACGGCGTAGATCGCCACGCAGACGATAATCAAAAACGCCTGGAAGCCCAGGGCCAGCAGGCTGCGCAGGTAGTTCTGGCCCATGCCGCCCCATTCCTTGCCCATCATGGTCGCCATCGGGATGGGGGCCACCGACGTGACAAGGTAAATTTCGATCATACGGCCATAAATCACGATGAAAATGCAGATATACAGCGCCCACATGGTAATGCCGATAAAGAGCGACTGGAACCACAGGCCGAACAGCGGCCCCAGGTCCATATCCATCAGCCGGGACTCCATATCGGTCATAACAGCGGAGATGTCGATGGAAGCGTCCGAGCCGATGATGCCGGACGCCTGGGCCACCACGCTTTGGGCCATATCGAACACGGCCATGACGAGGTTCCAGGTGTTGGTGACGAGCAAAATCGCGGCGGCGGACTTGAACACCCATTTGAAGATCATCCAGGTGTCCACATCATGCAGGTTGTTGCGGTCGGTAATCATCTGGATCAGCTCCAGCGTCATCACGATGGCCAGGATCACGCCAGCAATCGGCACCATGATGGAGTTGGAAAGGTTCTGGATCATACTGAAAATGCTGCCGTTCCACCCCTGCGGGGTCTGGCCCACCTGCGTGGCGATGTCCGCGACCTGCTGGTTCACACTGTCGAACATCCCCGTTAAGTTTCCCATGATGCCGCCCACCAGCATCTCTTTCAGCCAGTTGGTCAGGGCATCCAATAAGAAATCCATACGGTGTCAAACCTCCTTTCAGCCCCTCCCGCTGTGCGCGGGAGGGGACGAGGATTTCAGCGGGGTACGATCAGACGGTGAACAGGCCGGACAGCAGCGGTACGAGGACCATGCCAACGATGGCGACGCCCGCGCCGGCCATCAGCTGTTTCATGCCCTGGCTTTTCGCGCCGGGGTTGTCGTTGCCGTAACCTTCCAGCAGGTTGATGACACCCCACACGCCGAGACCGGCACCGAGGGCGATAACAAGGGTCTGGAGAACGGTGATTGCCTGATTGAAAAATTCCATAAATAAAGTTGGCCGGAATCAGTTTGAAAAGTTTGATTTAGTCATGGTTCATAGGCATACAAAAGCCGGATGATCGCCGCCCGGTTTCCGGGGGCTTGATTCCGGCCTTCCTCCTTTTTCATTTTTTTGATAGAGATCGTCCGCTTTGTACGCCGATGGCCCCGTCCGGGGAGGTTGTGGCGGGTAGATAGGACCCCTCCTTTCACAGCGGAACATCAATCGTCGGCTGCGGCGTCGATCTCATACACGTCGCAGACCTGGTTAGGTTTCAGCTTCAGCCTGGCCCGCAGGAAATCTTCAATGCTGAACGCATTTTTCGGGTCGGCGTCGGCGGTGTACTTGTAGTTGGGGTGCTGGGTGATGTCGTACTTGTCCGACAGAAACGGCCGCACCCCGCGCAGCTGGAGGATGCACTTGCCGCCGTCCATGACGGCCAGCTCATCCTGGCTCATCAGCTCTTTGCCGAGCTTCTGGTAGTTGAGCGAGTGGGAAGTTTCCCGCCCACGGCTCTCGCCGGTGTTGTAGGTGTCGATGGTCTCCTTGCCCAGCACGGCGGCCAGCTCCTTCAATGTGGTCGGCTCCTTGCCGCCCAGGAAGATGGAGCTGTCCATATTGCCGATGATGGTGTCGGCGTTGTCCTTATAGATGGCCTTGAGCTGGCTCTGTGCCTGCAAGACCAGGCAGGCGGAAATCTCCCGGCTGCGGATGGTAGCCACCAGCTTTTCCAGCTTGGGGATCTGGCCGATGTTGGCGCACTCGTCGATAAGGCAGCGCACATGGACCGGCAGCCGCCCGTCGTACACATCGTCGGCCTTTTCGCACAAGAGATTGAACAGCTGGGTGTAGCACATGGAGATTAAGAAATTAAAGGAATCGTCCGTGTCGCTCATAATGAGGAACAACGCGGTCCGCCGGTCGCCCAGGGTGTCCAGCTCCAGCTCATCGTAGGAGGTGATCTCCCGCAGCTCGGCAATATCGAACACGGCAAGCCGCGCCCCGCAGGAAATCAAAATCGACTTGGCGGTTTTGCCCGCCGCCAGCTTGTATTTCTTATACTGCCGCACCGCAAAGTGGTTGGGGCTTCTGGCTTCCAGCTCGTCGAACATCAGGTCCACCTGATTTTTGAACTCCTCGTCATCCTCCCGCACCTCCATCGCGTTGATGAACTCGATGAGGGTGGAGAAGTTCTGTTCCTCCACCGGGGCCTCGTAGTGGATGTAGCCGATGAGCGCGCAGTACAAAAGCGTCTCCGCCTTGACCCAGAAATCGTCCCCGGCTTTACCCTCGCCCTTGGTGTTGGCGATGAGAGTCGTTACCAGCTTCAAAATGTCCTTCTCCGAATGAATGTAGCTGAACGGGTTATAGTGCATCGACTTATTGAAGTTGATGGTGTTCAGCACCCGGATTTGGTACGGCTCATAGACGATTTTGCCGTTCTTGTCCTTCATCGGCTTGCCGTCCTTGCCCAGCTTGGGCGCGCCCCGCTGGAGCATTTTGCCGCACTCCACCAGGATGGTGCCCTTGGGGTCGGTAACGACGTAGGAGCTGTGCATCTGCATCAGATTGGGCTTGAGCCAGAATCGGGTCTTGCCGCTGCCGGAACCGCCGATGACCAGCACGTTTTTATTGCGGGCATACTTGGGATTCTTGGGGCGGCTGGACATAGTGAGGCTCTCGGTCTGGGTCAGAATGACGTTATTCTGGAACACCGGGTCCATGTAGGGGGCAATATCGTCGTGGGTGCCCCATCTGGCCGAACCGTACTCCATGTTGTGGCGGTACTTCTTGGCGTTTTTGCCTTTCAGGTACACCGCCAGCCGCAGCGCCGCGCCGCAGCAAAGTCCCACGGCCAGGTCCAGCGGGTGCAGGCTGGGCCACCAGCTCCCCAGCGCCACCGGCAGCGTGGAGAAAAACGAAAGCATCTTGGCCGAAGCGTCCGCGCCGGCGGCCAGCCGCCAGGCTTCCCCCAGGTTAGTGGCAAACAGCCCCAGCAGGATATAGGGCAGGTTCAAAAGGACCAGCTTTTTCACATTTAGCTGCTTCATCGCTCCGGCTCCTTCCTGTGGGCGCGGTCCACCACGGCGCTTTTTACCAGTTCTTTGAACTGCGCCAGCTTCTCCAGCACGGACGGGCGCTCGCTGCGGTCCGCCTTCTTGACCTTTTTCTGGGTGTATTCAGAAAAAGCAGCGGTCAGGGCGTCGGCGTCGCGGGCCTTAAAGAAAATCAGGTACTTGGGCGGCGAGGCGCTGCGGTCCTTTTTCACCGCATAGTCCACGCCGTACTTGCGGGCGATCCGCTCGAAGTCCCGGATGGACGGGTCGTTGATCTCGATGTTGGAAACACCCTGGTTCTGCCCGATGAGCTGCTTCACCGTCTGTTTGCCCTTGGGGGTGACGGGGGAATCCCGGCCGCGCTGCTTGTTCAGCTTTTTCTCCCTGCGGTGGGCCATGTACTTGGATATGGCGGCCTTAAACAGCCGCCCGGTGAACTTGGTGCCGCTGACTACCAGCGTCAAAGTCCTGTTTTCCACTTCCTCCTGCATAGGTCATCCCTCCCTTCATCGGTTATGCAGAAAGCGGTCTTGGGTACTAAGGCGGGACCACCAGCCGCCGTAACAGGTGGCGGCCCGTCATACCGTCACCAAAATCAGGGACCGAAGTTCCGCAAAGTGCAGCTTGCCCTTGGGCGTCACCAGCGTGTAGGAGCCAGTATGGCCGTTGCGGCAAAAATCTTTCACGCAGAACAGCCCCTCGTTGCTGCCTTTGGCGTAGGGCAGCACGCAGCCAGACGGAGTGCGGTAGACGTACCGGCGTTCCAGCAGAAAACGGACGAAGCGCCGCTCCGGCACGTCCAGCTCCTTGGCGGTGGTGCGCAGGTTGGTACTGTGCCGCAGGTCGATGAACAGGTCATAGTAGACGGCCTTGCCTTGCAGCCGGGCGTTGTCCTCCCGCAGCGCCGCATTTTTCTCACGCTCGGCCAGCAGGTCGGAGCAGAGTTTCAGCAGCGCCTCCGGCGAGGTGGCGACCTCCCATAGCTTTTCCCTGGTGAGGTAGGCCCCGTACTGGCGGATGGTGGGCAAAACTTCATCGAACACCCAGCGTTCAAACCGTTCCGCCGAGGGCAGCTTGCTGTGGACAATGAGGCGATACAGATTGCCTTCACTGATGAACTTTGCTTTTTGCTCACGCCCCAGGCTATCGGTGAGGTGGTAAAACGCCACCCCATCCTCCTTGCAGTGGGCCTTGAGTGCGTTTACGGTGTCTTTGTATCCCAAAGCTCTGGCGACATCCATTCCGCAGAAGAAATACTTCTCACCATCTACGACTATGCGGACGCTGCCAAACTCCGGGTTCTTAAAAATTTCCATCTGGTTCATATCACCCCTCCTTGGGCGGTGCAGACAAAAAGACGGCCGTTACCAGCCGCCTGCGTACATATCGTGGTTGACCTGGGCCGTGTAGTGGTTGCTGATGGTGGTGGGCGCGTTGAACAGCACGGTCAGCAGGTACTGCTTCATATTGCGGACCTCGGTAGTGTTGTTGTGCAGGCACTCCATGACGAACTCGATGTGGGAGCTATCCAGCTTCAAGAACCGGGAGCGCACCACCTCATGGGGGAAGTCCGCCCCGGCAATTCGGGTGATCTTGCGTCTGGCGCAGACCGTTTCCACAATCAGCTCCACGATCTCGTCCAAATCCTCCCGGTAGGTGGTAAACTCACGGCACAAGTGGTCGTACTCGATGTTCTCCAACACCAAATCCCGATAACTCTGCATTTCTTCCGCCGACATCGCATCCCGTCCTTTCCGTTCCGGCAGCTGCGCTGCCGCAAATCCCCGGAAGGGAATGGAATCGGTACTTGATCCCTGGGTATTTGATTTTTGGGTCCTTGATTTCTCTATATTTAATTCAGCGGGCTTTTCCGTATCCGGGTCAGCCAGATACGGGTTTTCCGTATCTGGTGAAGCCGTATCCGGCTGGGGTGTATCCGGCGCTTTGGGCTGGGGCTGCTCGTAGATGACATACTCGGTGTCCCTGATGCGGCCCTGGCGGTCCCGCAGCTGGTGGCGGACGATGTACCCGGCGCTTTCCAGCTCCCGCAGCGCCCCGCCGATGGCGTCCACGCCCTCCTTGCAGATTTTGGCGAGGCCGCGTGTGGTGTAGTTCCAATCCTCCGGCAAGGACAGCATCATGGAAAGCAGCCCCTTGGATTTCAGCGACAACGCCTTGTCGCGCAGGTGGTGGTTGCTCATAACGGTATAATCACGGGTCCGTTCAATGCGAAAAACGGCCATTTCATCACTCCTTTCGGCATTCATGGCATGAAAAAAGCCGCTGTCAGTTATGACGCGGCTCAAACTTCATAGAAAACTCCGGGCATCCCGTCAAAGGGATGGTCGTTGATGTCCTCAAAGGCATCGGCAATCTCCTCTGGCGGGTAGTCCTGCCAGTCCCGGCCCTTGACGATATGGTGAACCGTGCGGTAGCAGGTAGAAAACCGCTCGTATGCCGAACGGTATTTTGTAGTCACGCCGGACACCTCCACAAACCGTCCATCCTCCAGAAACCACAGTTCCCGGATACAGGCGGCATCCACCTGCGTGGAATGACTTTGGACCGTTTTTTGGTAAATGCAGCATCCCCGCTGGGGAAACAGCTCCGGCCCGTAATAGTCCAGGGCGCGCTCATGGCTGCCGGAAGTCTGGTAAGCGAGGACGCTTTCTCCGCGATAGCGGATGCCCTGCGCCACAAGCTCCAGGTCCAGCCTGGAGAGCGCCCGTTTCCGTTCCTTTTTATCAGGGAACAGGTGCAGATATGCTGTGCGAATGGCATCACAGATTTCTTTTTCTCTGAACATCTCATTTCCTCCGCTTTTTCTTTACATACAGGACGTGCCCCTCAACCACATGGGCGCACTTTTTGATTTTGATCTCCCGGCGCTGCTGGCTGAGTAAGGCAGCCTGATAGCCGTCCTCGGTGAGAAACAGCCTTACCTCATCGCCGGGGCTGCCGTAGGAACCGGGGCGCAAGACGGAAAACTCGATCATCCAGCGGGTATTGTCCCGAAACCGCTCCACGGCAAGAATGTTGTGTCCTTTCAGCTCACGGGCTGAAATATCCCTCATAGGCGCTCCTTTCATCGCTCCTGGTCTCTCTGGCGCTTGCGCTGCCACGCTTCCAGCAGCTTGATAATGGTCTCCTGCATCCGGGCGGGGGTGTAGCTCCTGGGAAAATACTTGCGCAGGGTGTCGCTGGTGAAGGTGATTTTGTCCAGGTCGCTTTTCTTTTCTTCCCCCATGATGACCCGCATCATGTCGAGGGTCAGGTGGCCCTCCTGGCTGTACTTTTTCAGCCGCTGGGCCTGGGAGAGCGACGGCGTGGCCTGTTCGCTGTCCATCGCGTCCAAAAGCTGCGTCTGTTCCTCTTTTTTGAGGAAAGACAGCTCATAAGCCGGATTAAAGGCGATTTTCTTTTCATCCACCATGTCCAGCAGTTCGGGGATCAGCTCCGTCAGGCGGATGTAGCGCATAACCTGTATGCCGCTGCGTTCACCTGCATCTTTCGCCACGCGGTCACGGGCGCTTAACTTCTGTTCAACTTGAACAGAAGTCAGGTCTGTTCTGGCCCCCTGGTGCTTGATGGCCTCCAGCTTCATCTTATAAGCAAAAGCCCGCTCGCTGGGGAGCAGGCTTTCCCGCTGCAAATTGCTGTCAACCATGATAATGGTGGCCTGATCGTCGTCCAGGTCGCGGACAATGACCGGCATGGTATCCTTGCCAGCCAGTTCACTGGCCCGGTGACGCCGGTGCCCGGCAACCAGTTCATAGCCGCCGTTCGGGTCCGGGCGGGCGATGGCCGGGACCAGCACGCCGTACTGCCGGATGCTGTCGGCGGTCTCCATCATGGCCTCATCGTCCTTGACCTTAAAGGGGTGGTCCTTGAACGGGTGCAGCTCGGACAGGGGAATTTCCAGAACCTTCTCCCGCTGGGCGTCGGCCCGGCTTTCCTCTGTGGAGAACAAGTCATCTACTGAGGCCAGCTCTACTTTTTTCGCGCTGCTTTTCAAGTTTCAACACCTCCTTTGTCAGATTGCGGTAGCCCTCGGCCACCTTGCCGCCAGGGTCATGGGCGAAAATGCTCTTGCCCTCGGCGCTGGTCTCCTTGGCTCGGACCGAGTGGGGAATCTCGGTGCCGAACACCTTGATTTTGCTGCCGTAGGTCTCCCGCAGCAGGGCGGCGATCTCTTTCGCAAAATTGGTTCGGCTGTCCACCATCGTCAGCAGGATGCCGTCGATTTGGAGTTTGGGGTTCAGCTGCCGCTTGACCTTGCTGATGGTGGACAGCAGCTGTTCCAGGCCCTTGGCGGGCAGATACTCCGCCTGGACGGGGACTATGATCCTGTTGGCTGCCGCCAGTGCATTGACCGTGAGCATCCCCAGGGAGGGCTGGCAGTCGATGAGGATATGGGAATACTGTCCCTTCACGGTGTCCAGATACTGCCGCAGGATGGTCTCGCGGCTCATGGCGTTCACCAGCGATACCTCCATGCCGGACAACTGGATGTCGGCGGGCATGAGGTCCACGCCCTCCGGGTGGTGCAGGATGCCCTCGCCGGGTTTGATCGGCTCGTCCGTCAGGATACGGCCCATCGCGTCGGACAGGGTAAAGGGCAGCTTGTCCGGCTGCGGGTTGCCCAGGCTGATGGTAAGGCTGGCCTGCGGGTCAGCGTCCACCAGCAGCACCTTCTTCCCGGCCTGGGCCAGCCCGATGCCCAGGTTCGCGCAGGTGGTCGTTTTGCCGACGCCGCCCTTCTGGTTGGCGACGGCGATGATTTGCGTGTTCATTGTGTCACCTCCTGACAGGCATAAAAAATAGGCACCCATTTCTGAGTGCCTTTCTATGCAAATATGGAGAAGGGCAGGGCTAAACCTGGACCTTCAGTTGTTCTCTGTATTCAGCGTAATGTTCGCTGAGTACATAGTCAATCACCCAGTCCTTTGGAATAAGGTAGGTGTGACGGATGTAATAATGTTTCACACGATTTTCCCGCATCAGCTTCCGAGCAGTGCTGTCGCCTATCCCGCCTAACATCCCTCGAAACTGTGTGAGCGTCACTACGCTGGGATAGTCTGCGAAAAGATTTTCGTAGTATTTTCGGTTTTTCATTGTACCAGCTCCCAAAAAACGTATTGTCAACAACGGGTAAAACTGCTACAATGACTTTTGTATCAAAACGGCAGTAACAAAAGAATCATAATTAAGTTCGTGGGCATCCTGCGCACATCCCTTCAACATCCCGCAGACGGTTCAAAAGCCGCTCCAAAGCGGTTAGAATTTGGATGGCTGGGAAATGCCCGGTTTTTAAGGCTTTTGTTCTGGAAATGCCGATTTTATCAGTGTTTCAGTTGTTTTTAGCTTTGCGGAAGGTGTCCGAAAAGTCCAGTTAGTTCCAATAGAGGATAGCAGGTTCGGGATTGTCCCGAAAACTCAAAATCCCTTGTGCTAATAACACGTGTGGGTTCGACCCCCACCACCGGCATAAAAAAGAGAACTTCCCCAGCTTGTCTGGGGGAGTTTTCTTTTTTATCTGCGGCGTGTGAGCACGATCTCGTAGTTTGCATAGGTCGTGATCGCCACGCGGGGCTTCATCATTTTCAACCTGTCCATGAGAAAATCGTTGAAAAATACCGGATGATGACCCTGCCCATATCGTAGGCGTATCGACCGTAAGTATCCGGGGAAAGGTTCATCACGCTTTCCCGCAGCCAGCGGGTCAGATATTCCGGCACAGACAGGTCACCGACCTGCTGCATCGTTTCCGGGTTGAACTCCTTTTGTGTCTGACGCGGAAGGGATTCAGCCCGCTTTTTGTTTCCTTTTACAGGAAGTCCTGTGCTGATGGATTTGGTTCTGCGCTTTCCGTTTGCATCCTTCCAGCCCCACCCGGTTGGTGGCTGCGACAAACGCCACGGAAGGTGTATCGCCGCCCACCACCTTGGCGCGCAGCTTGATGCCTGCCGACAGGGGTGCGGCGTGACCGTTCTGCTCCGCAAAGAGCAGGGCCTCCTGCTCCATCGTCAGGCCGGTGTAGACCTTGCAGAGGATCCGGGCGGTCCTCGCCGCCGTTGAGGAGGATGCAGCCCTCGATGGTGTGCTGCCCGTCCATCACATAGTACCTGCCGTTGCGGAAGCTGACCTTCGGCTCGTTAACGATGTACTCGTTGAAGTCCCTGGCAATCAGCTCCACCCGCTTGCGCTCCACGCCCCGCTGGTAGAGTTCGCGGGGATAGATCAGCTTGCTGCTGTGGATGACCGAAAGCTGGTACGGCGGGTTGATATGGTGGTATGGTTGGGTCAGCGGTGCATGACCACATAATCGTAGCCGCGCCGCATCTGGCAGACGGTGCAGGTGTCCATGCTCCGGTCTGCGCTGGGTACAAGCGCGATTTTGAAAGCCTTTGCATCCACAAAGTGCCGCAGACAGGTGCTGCAGAGGGCGCGGATGGACTTGACCATCTCAGGGGTCAGCTCCATCTCCTCGTAGATCTCCTGCTCGCGTACCGTGGGGTTCAACTCGTCCATAAAAGTGTCCTCCTATATGTATCAAAAGTGGATATTCGGATAAAGAATAAATTGGGATACGTAAAAAACGGGAACTGCCAGATGCGCGGAACGTACCCGGCAGTTCCCGGATCAATATGATTAAAGGTCTCGCATATTCGCCCTCGGCCCCCTGCGAGTGGGGCATAAACATCTGGCAGCGGACTTGTACCGCTTCATTGGCATCTCAGCCACCCCGTCTTCTTTGTGACCGGGCCGCGAGTTACGGAAGTACCATTATCAGAGTACCAGACGATGGAACTATTTAATTTTCAAGGACCATGAAGTCGGACGCTTTGCCCTGCGGCAGATGCCGCTTGAGAAATTGTCCCTTCACTTACGAGCCATCGAAAAGGGGCAAATTATAACCAAAAATCAAAACTTCTTCAAAAATATAGCAATTTTCATGATTCTCTTATGAATTGAAGGCTGTTAGACATTAAAAGCTTTAGAAATTTCGCTCTCGTTGTAACCTTCATAGACGTAGAGCGTCAAAAGTTTGAGGTCATCTTCCGATAAATTTTCGAGAGCAGCCAGCAGCCGCTCATTCTCGATTTCGCCGATCCATGCAAAGCGGCTCTTGGTTTCGCGGTAGGTATCCGTTACCGTGATCGCAGCCTCATATTGCTTAAGATCAGCTGCTTTCCTTGCGTCAACGTCATCTTCGCCATCACAGACTGCCACCGTGTTGGCATCATAGGCGCGTTCACTGTTCAGGACGCCCAGATCAAACTCATACATCGCCTGAATTGCCTCTTCGCTCATCCCGGCTTCGCGGTACTGCACACGGAGTTGCTCCCGCTTTGCGTTCAGCTTGCGACGTTCATTACCATTATTGAAACTCATGTGTAACCTCCAAATTTTCGATAAGTCGTGAAAAGTCGAAAATTTGGAAGGCTAACGATAAACACCGTAGCGGTTCACAGCCCTGCGCTGCTTGTAGCCGGTGATCTTTTTCTCCAGCAGCTTGTCCACGCAGTTCATCACGTCAGTCATTTTCGTGTCCTTTCCCCCGGACTCAGGGAGGGGAAGGATACCGATGACGGAGACTGGATAGGGGTTCACGCCGTGCACTGAACCAGCCTGCAAAACGCAAAAAGGCCCGATTCCAGAGATGGGAGGTACACCCATAGACCGGTCGTTCTACCGCAGCAGACAGCGCCTGCCGGCTGGTAAAACTCCGTTATGGTATCCTTAACCCTCTCTAGAACCGGGCTTACGATATTATTTTTTGTTCTTAGAACTTGCCTTTTTGGGGGTTCGTCCCTTGAACTGACTACATGATAACCGAGAACACCTCAAATCACCAGTTCATCAGATGAGCTCTAAAAAGCAGCACACAAAGCATCGTTATTTCGTGCTTTTATAAAAAATACCGTCATATCAGATGCTCTTATGCAGCCTTACTGCGCCGTTTTATTACCGTTTAGGGCTCACTTCTTGAGCCCTTACCTCAGAAAAAATTTCAAAAAAAGAGGCGACCAGACCGTTTTATGGTCCAATCGCCTCATAGGTATATTCTGTTGTGTCCGCATTAACAGGCAGTTTTGAGTTTCGCACATCCACATGCTTCAAGGCAGACATTGACTTGTTCGATGCCCTCTTTGTAATACTCCGTCAGAATCATCTGATAGACAGTATTCTTTTGATTGTTGAAATCCAGCGTGATTCCGCACATCCTCAATAAATCACCGCTTACAGGTGGCGGAAGGTGCAGTGCCACCGAGATGGCAACGATCTGCTCCACACTTGCATCCTGTCCTGCACGAAGCCGCTTTACCGTAGATACAGAGAACCCAGACTCTGACTCCATCTGTTCCACAGACAAATCCCGGTCGTTCATCAGCAGCTTCAAGGCCTCTCCAAACCCTACCCCCGAAATCGTTCTGCGTATTGCCAACGCCATTGAACCTCCTCCGCAAACGCAACTGCAGCTGCCAATCCCTGTTCGGCAGTTTTCTGCGGCAACTGACGGCAAACCGAGTTGGCACTGACGGTTTCCACCTTGATATCCGTATTCTTATGTACACCAGATGCCACCTCGGTTCACCCCCTTCCATACTGCAAATGCAAACAAAAAAAGACCGGAGCTGCTAAGACTCAGTGACTTGTTACAAGTACACTATCCTAGCTTCTCCGGTCTTCGTATATACAAAGATTCCGATTGCGAAGTCAGATTGAATTGAAATAACAGTCCAATTCTCGAATGAGCATACTTATCCCCTTACATAATTCACAAAAGCAGTTATTTTAGAGTTATCTACCTAGAGTTTTTATAATCCTGTAAAAAATCCCGTTACTATTGCTTTTCTAATTATGTATTTTGGATCCGTATACCTTAAATTCAAAGATCCGTTTCAGCTTTTACCAATCACATATACCTTTTCGCTGAAACCCACAGACTGCTTATATTATTTTTACTGTTTCAATTCAGAGTCTTGAAATACCTCGCATCTTCGGTTTTCCTTTCTGTTCAATTATGTTGTATTGCATTTACACTATGGAATCGAGATGATGGGTCAAAGCCTCCTTTTGGTTCAAACCCCATGGTGATTATAGCACCAAAATTATCCAGCGTAAATACCTTTTCGACATCTTTGGACAGAGTCCCAAAGTCGACCTCCCATTTTTGTGCAAGTTCGCTTGTGCGCCCCTATAAACGCAAAAAAGCCGGAATAGATTGCTAAAATCCGAAATAATTTCAGACTTTTTGAAGCCCACCCCGGCTTACTACGCGTTCAGAGCAGTACCAAACATGCAGCAATTCAGTTTTAAACTGGCTCACACGGTCTCCCGATAAGCCAAGTGTGCAGATTCGCATCTGGCTCTTCTTGTCCTTGTCCTCAAACAGTGCAAATGAGCCGTGTATCCTTCTCCGGCAGGGAGTTGAACACACGGCTCATCATTTTAGGTTCAGAATCTCAAGAAGCTCGACAATCCTGTGCCGTTTCTCGGGACAGTGAAGCGGTTCCTCTTTCCCTTAAGTACTCGTTCACCTCATCAATTGACCTCATATACATACAGTTAAGAATCATCAAATGTGCTAGCTGTTCTTTGGTCGCAGCCAAGCTAAAACCCGCTTTTGCTATGAGCGCAAACGAAAGCCATGGAGGAAGGTGCATAGCAACGCATAGTGCAACCACGTTTTTCTCAGAAAAACTTTCAACCTTTCCATTTCTGTAGCGACCGATCGTTGACTCCGACACCTTTGATTCAAAGGCCAGAGCCTCTTGCGTAAATCCGAAGCGTTTCATCACATATCGTAGTGCTGCCGGGAAGCAAGCAGGCATATTCGCTAACACCCTGCGTTCTTCTTCAGCCTTCTCATTCTCAGACAGCCTTTCCTCCGAGTCTATAATATGATAGTAGTTTTTGATCTCTGTTTGATTTTTTTCAGCATGCGGGGGCATCCAAATCCCTCCCACGTCCGAAACTACTCAAGGTAGCCTCAAACGTGGGAGGAATGGGCATAGCGATGCTCATTGGATCAGTAGTCAAACCCGCAGTCGCGCGACTGGCCTTTTGGGCTCTATTAACCCATAGCATATGCAATTGCGCATAAATCTGTGCACACTTAGCCTTTCTAATGCGTCTAATCAGTTCTCGCATCCTTTCCAATTCGAGAATTCTTTCATAAACGCACTGATACTCCACAGAATCCGGTGCCAGATCATCAGCAATATGAAGCAATGACTGAATCCGCTTATTGATTCTGTTCTTTTCTTGCTTCAGCTCCAATAGACTTACTGCCTCAGTAATCGCCTCGATAGCTGATGAAAAGATTGAGTCTTGACAAATGATGTACATTTGCACATTCACCTGCCCTTTTCATGTAGTACGGTAAACCGCCAGTTTTATTATATCACATTCCATCTTAAAACAAAATATGTCTCGTTTTCTTATTGCTTCGCCATCTTCTCCTTAGCCTTGTCTGGCACGTCGATCAGGCCAAAGCGGTAGAACAGCCCATAGATATACGACACACCCCGGATATCTCCCAGAGCCTTAGGTCTGTCCACTACCTCTCCGATTTTACCGATATTGTGATACGCCAACCTCACGGAACTCCAAGCAAGGCTCTTGCTGTCCTCTCTGCGGTCGATCCACAGCTCCTTGGTGAATTCATCTCCCCTGCCCTTTTTCAGCGTATATGTAAAGGGCAAGCCGGACATCGTCTTGAACTTGTATTCCCGAAAAGCCACCACACACTTCCAGAGGTTTTCTTCGCAGGGATCCTTCCTCAGCGCAACCACAGCTCGGTAGTGTCGCTGCCGCTCTGCCCCGGCACTGATATTCGCCGCTTCAGCTTCCTCCGGGAAGTACACGCCTTTCTCATACGGCAGATAAGAGGTCACAGAGGGACGGGATAACTGCAAGGCAGCCATGGTGGAGGTGACAGCAGCAGAATAACTCTGCGTGCTTCTAAAAGAACCGAACGTCTGCTGGACGAGTTTTGCCGTGTCCGACTCGTAGACTCCGGCGGTGATGAGCAACTTCCGAACCTTGATAGGGTTGAGGGCTAGTGCGTCTGCGATGGCTTGCAGGCTCATTTTGTCCGTATAAAGTTCAGTAGCTGCTTTCATCTGCTGTGTTAAGTTCTTGTCTGCACTGTACTCTGGCTTTGATGGCTTCCGCCCACCGCCGGGCTTGCGCGCGCGTGTATTACTCACTGATTCTCACCTCGTTTTAATTTCCGTCACAAACTATATATCGTGCTCAAGAATATGCCGTGTGAACTTCTGAAGTTCAGTTCACACGGCTAGGATTGTAATGTTACTGTCTCAAATTAACAGCCATGAAATATACGGGGAAATCAAACCCATCTCTGCTCAAAATCATGTTAGCACTTCTTATCGCTGCCGATGTACTTACAATTTGTACTAGCATTCTTTTCACATTCAGTGGGTAAGAATATGCTGCCAAAAACTCAAAGTATCGATTCCAGAACCCTTCAAAATTTACTGTTCCGGCATATGCGACAATGAAGGTTGGTGTTCCAAGGGCATTGTAGTTCACAATTGCTTTATCTATATGATTCTTTATATATTGACTGTTCACCGAGTCCAGCTTGAGCCCTTCAAAAATAGCAGCTTCCCGATCATTTTTCTTAAGTAAAAGATCCACTTCACCTGCATCTCTTCCATTTGACGAAATGCCATGTCGAGTTTGATCCATAACTTGAAAGTATCCACTGCTGCTCAGCATATTTCTATAATAATCGTTTATCTCATTTTCGCTTTTGCTATAATTTAAACCCTGAGTGTTACACATCTGCTCGCTTACGGTTTTTATCTTTTGGAAAACCTGATTTGCTTCCAGCATGGTCGCATTTAAACGTTCTTCATCATTCCGTGGTGCAGCGGCGCCTGAACACATTGCCTGCGCGATCAATTCGATTTCAGTAACAAATTCACTATACTGGTCTGTATATTCATCGTCTATTGCTCTCCGACGAATTATATTATCACTTCTACAGTGCAGCAAATCAAGAATAACACGTCCAACCAACTCATCTGGTTCGTTTGATACGAAATATCTGAACTTCTTTGCCTTTGACGATTCATCGACATAACCCGGAGCCGTATATACATCAATATTTGCGTTAAGAATCATATATCTCTTGAATGCACTATTATCGAAATCAAGAAAAAACCCGCCACGCATTTCAAATAAGTCTTCTAACATTTCCCTATGTCTTGCCAACATTGATGACATGATTCGCTCCTTTTCTCATCAAGAACTAATGATTAAGACTATGCTTGTTTTGGGTGATGTCTCATAATTTATTCTATAACATCGAGTTCACCCAGATACTCTCTCAGCTCAGAATTCAGTTGTTTAAATTTGGCATTTATTTCGCTTGTTCTCTTATATGCTTCGTGTGGCAAGCTCTCCTTTTCACTCTGTGGAATAATAGAACCCACATTCCATCTTTCCTCAAAATCAAGTAATTGCATATTACAAAGTTGCCGAATTTCCTCATACGCATTATAGAACTTCTCTGGTAGAAAAGCAGCGTTGCTATTCAACTGATCTTGAGCCTCTATCAATGCAACATACGTATCTTCATAATGCTTTTTGTCTAATTCTCTGCGTTTTTCCTCGTCTGCCGGTATTGAAACAAGACCATTTGGAATTAGAACACTTACACATTTCACCAAGTTAAAGAAGCTTTTCGATAGATTTCTATACAGTTCAAACTCGGCATCAAACTTTGTCTTTGTTACATATTTTTTATTGTCAAGATCAGCCTTATAGCCCTCAAACTTCTTATCGAGTTCAAGTTGATACTTTCCCTTTAGGCGTTCTGCCAAACGGTCAGCCATGAAGTGAAAAATCAAAAGCGCAACAGCTGCTCCACCGCCAAGACTAAGTACTACAGATCCCATTAGCTTCAGCAGGCTATCCCACCCCAATGAAACAACGGTAGTAATTGTTGAAGTATCCATATTCAACCTCACTAGAATTCCAAAAGACCTCCGCATCTTAGCCACATCACTGTGTTGCCTGCCGCCCACCACGTAGAGGTGTGCAAAGTTTCGAGCGGCAAAGCCGTGAGAAATTTCTCACAGCTCAAATATATACTACTCAGTAGTATTTTTCAAGAATAGCAGCCACAATTTGGCATATATACATCCACGTATCCGTGTTGCATATGCCGGATAGAGTCTGCCAGCACATGAACGTGGAATACTTGATTCCGTTTTCAGAACACCATTGCTACTTGCTCTTCCCGCTGCTTGCACATTCCTTGATGAGATTCAGGTAATGCCGCTTCTTCAAACTGCGATACTCGCCTGCCATATTCTCACTCCATCCTTTGAGACTTCTAATAAATCTCATGCGACAATCTAAAACTTCTTAGACTTCTAGGACTTCTTAGATTCCTGAGACTTCTTAGAATCTATTATCTCACAATGGAGTGTTCACTTGTATCCGGGGGATTATTGAACGCTTACAATTCTCCTTTCTGTTTGATTGGTTCACTTGCACACATTTCTATACCAACTTCCCATATATATCCATGCAACGTTGCTTTCTATACTCCTAATCCGGATACTTTTGATGAATCATACCACCAATCGCTTCCAACAAATCTTTTCCATCATAATGACTATTAACAGTGTCAAGCCGTTCCGTAGGGATCTGATACACTATTGGTTCATCCTGAATTTCAATCGCACCATCTGAAATTATGTATCCAACAAGAGCTTTCTCTAAATCACTGATTGTAGGGAATATGGTCTTATCGATGCCGTCACAATCATACACTGCCTCCAGTTCATCCTTTGTAAACACAACACTATGCTTAATTTGTTCGATATAATCTCGAAGCTCGTTAACGCCCTCATTTGGAAAGACCTTTTTTCCACCGTCCATCATTTCAAAAACTTGCTGCGACACTAACACTGATTGTTTGAACCGCATCTTCTCGAAGTGCCAGTTTTCTTGAAGAGGTGGTTCATTCTGCATTGGGTATATATAGCCACTTTGTTGAGCACAACGTTGCAACGGTTGATATCCAATTTGAAGGGCCACTCCGTCCATATCGCCAGACTGCAAGTAAAACCTTTTCTTTTGTATGTCCGGATCACTGTGGTTATAATGTTCACGCTCCCATTTCATGAATCCACCACCGTTCATAAAATCAATGGTCCAATCCGGTGCATGAAAAATATATCCATATTTTGTATCTTCGCTTTGGTCGATATCTTCCTGTGTAAGAGGTCTGTATGAATCTGTTTCTGGGACATACTTGCACGTTGCAAAGAACAGTGCCGCTTTAAAGTCATTCGTCAAATCCATCAAATGCGTAGCAAATCCATAATGCTGAGCAAGTGCATCTAAATTCACATCGCTGAGTTTTGCTTCCCAATATGGTACAACATTTATATTCCAGATGAGATTTCCAAATTGCCATTTTCTTAAATGCGCAATTACTCGAATGAGTTCTTTATCCTTTTCATTTACACAGCCTTTAAGTACACGATTCAATGACGGCATAGATTGATGGTAATTCTGGATTTCTCCTCTAAACAACTGGCGTTTGCTTGGAAATGTTATGATTCGTAATCCATACGGCATATGAATTACTGTTCCTTCTGTCTGCGTTATTTGAAGTTCTTCAACCAACCAATCCGTTTTCTTTGTGTATGTCCCATCGTGAATTGCCTTATCTCTATTGGCCACCTCATTCTTAACAGCTATAGCCCACATCTCATCTTGTTCAGCATAATTCAAAAGCTGGTTGATATCATCTATCGTAATGTCATGCACAATGTTTTCTTGAGGATTCTCAAAGAGCCATCCGTCTTTGTTATATATTAACTTTGATGGCATATCTAGTTTTCCCCCCTATAAAGCATTTTCGTCCGCTATGATTTTTCTGTGGTCGTGCAAAACACCCCAGATTCAGGACATCGGAACATGATTCCCATGTCAACTTATATGTCGTCCCACGCTCAGTCTATTTCGCCGCCGTTTTGCCTTATCTGCTTTTTTACTGAGTCATCACAGATGCAACCGCGGAAATCATACGCATCAACATTAAAATTTGTAATGATATCTATTGCACTATGGAACCTGCAGTACTTCTCATGACAGAACATGATCTGCCCATTAGAAAGGATTGCAACCAGCTCATTGTTTTCAGTGTTGAACGAGATATCCAGAATATCACCATTTATCGCTGGGTCTCTCGAATCATACGGATTTTCATACCACCATCCCATCTTCTTACCACTAGCCATTTTCTCAAAATAATTAAATATCTTGAGCTTTCTTTGCCCGTTTGAACACGCAATCACTGTATTCTCCGGGCTGATGACCATCATATAGTTTCCAGCGTTTTCAAATATCTTTTTTCTTCCACAATCACCAATGTGATAAATACTAATGACATTGTCTTGAGTCGCCACTGCAATAAAAGGTTCATTCTTGAAGCTGCTTATGCCGATTACCGCTGCGCTCTGACTATTCACCTCAGAATATGCTCTTGTACGGATGTTTTTGAATTTGACCTTACGAATATTGTTTCCAACAGCAGCAATAGAACCATCTGACATGAAGCAGGCAAGTCCTGCATTTTTGCACGGCTGTTCAATTGCTGTCATCTCGTCAGTTTTCAAATCGTAAAGATATAGATCTTGATCCACATTTTTTCGCAACACCTTGTTCCCGTAGGTAGAAATTTTCCCGTGTTGTGTTGAAACAAAGTGCTCGTCAAACCATTTTACTGTCCCGTCTTCGATTTCGTAAACCCATGTCTCATCATCTGTTTCTCCGAGAATAAATGTTCCATTTTCAGACAAGCATATCTTATCTACTGAGCTGGGACAACAGACATCACCTGCACGTATCTTTTTATCCAAATTCCACAGCTGGATCTTGCGATTTCCACGCCTTACATCATAACTGAGCGTAGCTCCCCACTTTCCATTCCCAGAGATTGAACCATCTTTCAAAAGGGTTATCCCCCTTGAAAGGACATTACAAACCTCGTTTCCTTTTGTAACTATCAAGCCTCCATCCAACATAGATGTCGCCTTAAGCCCCTGATTTTCTATTTGGCATAGAATTCCCAGATTCCTATTACCACTTCGTCTTCTCTTTATACTCAAGAATGATACGTCAATACCATCGACGGGACATTTCCACGCTTTCTGTTTTTGTCTATTACTGATTTTTCTGCATTCAGCCAGTGAAAATTGAACTTCCCTGTTATTGTAGTAAAAATACAAAATACCATCCTTAAGAACTGCGCACCGAAAACTGCTGTTGAAGATACTCGAATAAGCTTCTCTTGGATTTTCAATTTTCCCGACATATGCCCATTCTTTTTGCCGTTGAAAAACATACAGACCCACATTAGAACCGCCCGTTGTTGCAATCAGGTAGTTCGCCGCAAAACCCAGCTGTGTAATTTCTGCATCGATTGTGTAAACGAAAGGAGGTTCCTCGTTCTGCAGAGAGAACACAAAAATCGCTCCGTCTGAAAACGCTGCTAAAAATTCGTTTTCCCTTGAAAAGCAGAGATGCGTATAATTTTTTATCCTTGTAGAAGATTTTCCAATAGATAAATCGTTGATTTTTGCTCCGCGCATTGAAATTTTTTTACCATCACTCTCTGCCACATCAGGAATCTGTAATGCACGCAGATCAAGATCAGAGTAATCAGGGCAGCCTCCGATTTTAGAGTGCGGGAAACAATCAAGCAAATTACCGATTAAATGGAATGCATCATTTCTGTGTTTACCCACTTCATGGACACGTGCAGCCAACCCATTCCAGTATTCTCCCGACAGATTTCGGATATGTTCCATTACGGGAAAAGGTAATCCGCGTTGATTCCAATATTTTTCAATATCCGTTTGTTTTGTGATCCAGAACGCCGACAAAAAATCTCTATAAATCTGATGCGGAAATCCCGTAACGATATCATCTCTGTACAGTAAGCGTGTTTCGACAGTCAGATAATCATAGACATTACCGTATTTTAATTCTGGAATGTCATAATCTCTAAGTCGCTCTTGTAGAGGCACGAGTTCTTCTACATTCGGATGATGCTCTTTCAGAATTTGCTGCAAAAGAATCCGACAATCTGCGTTTTCCTTATTAATGCTGTACGAAGATTCAAATCTATACGCTAATTCTGGCAAAACCTCGAAAACAATCAGATAGGCTTCCTGCACTTTTTGGCTATCCATCCCATCTCGTTGTAGTAATATTGCAATCTGCGCAACATAATAGTCATAAAGCAAATCTGTTGCATTTTTAATTGGGATACACCACTTTAGAGCTTCCTCATTTTCGAACTGCTTTATAATCGGGCAAATTTCCTTATACATTGTCACCATCATAGGATTGGACAATAATTTATGTAATGTAAAGGTATCCTGAACGGTAGACCATTCATCTTCCGAAAAGACCGACTTTGTTTGTTCATCGCTCAAGGGAGACAAATAACAACGGTTGTAACCGTCCATACTATATCGTGCCGTAAAGTCCGACCGCGAGGAAACCACAATTTGAATTCCCTGCAAAAGATTCAGTGCTTTGATTTCGTTTATATATTTTCGCTCATTTTTTCCATTAACTTCATTCAATCCATCAACCAGCAGCGTCAACGTTGGTATAGAATATCCCCCACCACAAAATTCATCAAAAGCAGCCTCATCCCCGTCAAACAATTTTCTTGCACAATAGGTCTTTATTCCAATCCCTATTGCAGCCAAATGTTCTGCCGAAATATACAGTGTCAAGCTGCCACTTGTTTTGCAGAGGTTCAAAAGCATCGTGGTTTTTCCCATGCCACCATCAGCAAGAAGGATAACATGTGGAGTAGCGGTGTTCCACACATTATTCAACACCTCATTAAGACTTTTTCCAGTTGCTCCTGCAATAGAAGGCAGCAACTCCTGGATGACATCCACTCTATCTGTAAATTCAGAATTGGCCTGTTTTGCCTTAACGGCTTCTCGGGAACAGCCATTATCTCCCGGAAGCCGCAATTGAAAAGGGTATTGATCTTCTTTTCTCCCATCATGCCACAGAATGGGATATTTTGCCCATCCTTCTGCAAACCAAGTATAGGCCGTTACATAGCCAACACACGTTACCTCATCATACTCACCCACTAGAACGGTGGCATTCGTTTTCTCCTCCATACGCAGTTCTCCTGTCTGAAGGGAATTGAGATAATCCATCGGATGTACCATGTGGTCGTGTTCATGACCCGCAAGCCACAAACGTACACCTTTTTTATACAACAATTCGCGCACATACTTCTTTTCGTCTTGATGAAGCGATGTGAACGGATAATGCGAAAGTAAAATTGTTGGCTTATCTGGATTCAAGGTCATCAGAGCATTCTGCAACAGCTTTGTTCCCAGAATCAAGTCCGTCGCTTCCTGATCCTTTGTATATGTAAGTGTTGAATCAACATGAAGTATATTAAAATCCGGTGTTTCGATATTGAAATGCGGTTGTGCAGGATTGGTATACAATTTCATTCGATCCTCAGGGTATATCTGAGTTAGAAAATCCCGAAAATCTTTTTGGCCCACATATAGCGCCTGCAGGTCAGCCTCATTAATGATTCCATACTTTGGATCATAGTATCCATCACGATGATAGAATACCCTTTTGACCGCATCATGACGCCCTGCCGCATCTCTGTTCACATCATGGTTGCCAGGAACTATGAACAGTCGATCTGTCGTTATTCCAACTGCCTCACAAAGTTGTACTAAATACCGTTTAGCCTCATCTGGGAAGTCATTTGGCGTTGCATTTGCTGTGCGAATATCCCCAGTGCAAAACACATAGTCACAGCGGATGTTATTTCTTTTGAGAAAGTTTGGCAGTTCCTCTCGTAAAGAAACTGTGCTCATGTCGTTGTCATTAAAGTGAAGATCTGAAATATGCAACCATCTGAGCATTTGTTCTATCATCCTTCCCTAGCCATATTGCCCTCCTGCTTATTGAGCGGCAATATGTAGTACAGTTTCTTTATATTATACCATAAAACCCCATTCTTTCCCATTATTGTTTCTCCACATTCCGTCAATTTCAAATGTCAGGAGGGGGGTGCGGACAAAATCTTGGACCAAATTCTATAATAGTCCAAGGCTTTGTCCGCACCCCGACCGCAAACTGGACAAGGCACAGATGCTGCGTCTTTCCACTTGCAACTACATTGAAGAGGGGGCACCACGTTATCTTGAAGGGCGCTTCCGGCAACGGCAAGACCTATATTGCCTGTGCTCTTGGAAATGCTGCTTGCCGCAGGTTCAAGAAGGTTCGTTATATTCGCATGCCCGAGATTCTTGACGAACTTACGATTGCGCGCAACAATGGTGAGCTGAAGAAGGTTCTGGAGGTCTACAAGAAGGCGGATTTGCTGATTTTGGACGAGTGGCTGATTCGACCGCTGACACCGCAGGAATCTTACGATTTGTTGGAGATTGCGGAGGCCCGCAGCGACCGCTCGATGATTTTCTGCACGCAATACGATCCGGATGGTTGGTATACGCGCATTGATCCTGATTCCCAGAGCACGATTTCTGACTCGATTATGGACCGCATCCGCCACAATGCCTACGAAATCCTTGTTGATGGTCGAATTTCCATGCGGGAACGCAAGGGGCTGAACGCTTTTGCCAGAAAGGCGGGTGTGGGCAATGGCTAAATGCCCGTACCTCGATCTGCGGAGTGGCGATTGCAAGGCTGAGTTAAGCCTCAATGAGTCATGCTACAGTGAAATTAACGGCTGCGATTCTTGTCTCCCAGACAACGCAGATCCGGAGTTGCTCTATTTGAAGATGAAAATTCAATAATTAGACGCTCTTCTGGAAAGCAACGACATTCCGTTTGAACTATTTAAAGATTGATTTTTGCTCTGCCGGTCGAAAAAGTTGGCAGAGCTTTTTGGTGGGCTAAAAAATTTGCCTTTGTGTAAGTGGCGGGAGTGGGCGGCCAAATGGCGGAAAAAGTCCGGCAGGGTGGCAGAAAAAGTCCGTGCAGATGGCAGAGCTACTCCGGTTTATGCACGCTGCTCAAAAAACCGCTGTCCTTAGAACCATTTCTCGAAAATAGGTGCTTACCTTCATAAAATCGATGCTGATCCGTAAGAAGATGATTCGGATTTTGACGACGAGGAATGGATTGAGCATCCAACAAAGCCATCTCTTGCCCACGTTCTCATTGATCCACTGCTCTCTCCTACACACCGTCTACCCAGAACTGTAACCACAGTACGCATTTATCGAGATGAAAACATATTCTCCGTCTGTCCAAGGTGCGATGTCTGCATAGAGCGAGAATACCAAGGGTACTGCCATCGATGTGGACAGTATCTCGACTGGTCAAAACTGGATGATGCAGAGGAAATTTTCATAGGATGGGATGGCGTGGAAGATGATGATTAAGCAACCTGTTCCGAAAGCCAGAACTCCACCAAGATGCTCTGTGAATTAGACTCCGTAGCCTCTGCTCTTGATAGTCTCCACGACCTGAGACACATACTCCTGGCAGGTGTCGTGGTCAGGGGCTTCCACCATCACACGCACGACCGGTTCAGTGCCGGACTCGCGCACCAAAATACGGCCAGTGTCACCCAGAGCTTCTGCAACTGCCTTGACTGCCTCTTGTACTGCCGGGTCGTTCTGCGCCGCCTTTTTATCGGTCACACGGACATTTTCCAGCACCTGCGGGTAAATCTTCAGCGGCTCGGCCAGCTTGCTCATAGGCATCTTCTTTGCCAGCATGACTTCCATCATCTTCAGGCTGGTCAGGATACCATCGCCGGTGCTGGCATACTTGCTGAAAATGATATGACCACTCTGCTCACCGCCGATACGGCAGCCGTTCTTAGCCATATACTCATAGACGT
>OGIM01000048.1_pt1 | contig 65473 bp, 50 predicted proteins | sample 1571801 | NCBI WGS metagenome assembly OGIM01 (sample SAMEA2582106, study PRJEB24529) | metagenome | biome: Human gut stool | place: China | collected 2011
AGGTGCGCCAATATCCGTCATCCGCCAATACATTGAACAACAGCAAACACCTGGTCAGGTGGAAAACCGCGCCTTATATCCCCGCCCTGAAGGATGGGGTTTTACGGCGCACCGGATAAAAAGCGCCATCTAACGATGGCGCGTCTGGAACTACTTTTTGTTAACGTCAAACATGGTGGCATCGGTCGCCATGTCATCAATAACTTGTTTAATATTTTCGAAAGCCATTGGCGTACTTTCGTTATTCAGGTCTTTACCTTCGCCCTGACGAACGACTTTGATAACCGGTTTATTAGTCGCTGCATCAATCAGCTCACCTTCAAAATAGAGGCGAGTATCCATGGTTCGGTGGCCTGTAGCCATTTGCGTCCCCGCAACCACTAATGCAACAGGAACCACTTCATAGAATTGCAGCCCTTCTTTGCTGGTATCTACACCGGTAATGGCCCCACGGAAAATCAGACTACGCGGCCCAGCGGTGGTAACCAGTGGTTTACGCTGCGCTATCGCTTCTTTCATTTCGGTGTTGGTATAGTTCAAAATTTTATCCAGAACTTTCTGCCCTACCTGGGTCGACGGTTTCGGTACCGGATAATAAGTGATTGGGTTCCAGACGATGCTGTCATATTTGCTTTGATCAAAACTCGGGTCTACCCAACGTAAAACAGGTTTACCTGTAGCCGAGGTTGTTTCTTTTAAATCAGAGTAATTGTTTAAAAAACCAGAATATTTATCTGGCTGGGTGATTTTAGAGGCACAACCAGACAGAGCCAATAAGCCGCATAAAGCTGCAACTTTCGCAAATGATGTGGTACGCATGAATAGTTTCCTGAGATGATTATATTACTTTCTAAGTTATAGCAAAAAGCGCCGCTTCGTGTTGTGGCAAAAAAAGTGTTGGTGAAAATAAATTTTTCAGCCCCTTTTCAGACGACATAGTCAATGCCGAAAAAGGGGCTAAGTCAATCATCAGTAGTTAAATTTCAGTAAGTTAAGCTGCTAAAAAACTTCGACTACTGTGATTAATTTCACATCCCTTCTATAAAAAATATGCTTACCGAAAAGAAGAACAGTAAACTATCTCAGCGTGGGGAATTTTCACGCGCTTTGTTCTTACCGGGTCATTTTTTACGTGCCAGCATCGTGGCGAAACGCAGTTTAATACGATTACCGTTGGCGTCGGTGCGGTGCAGCTCGCCGACGTCTTCATTGTATTTCACCATCTCCCAGCCTTCGTAATATCGACGTAATTCTCTCTCTTTGAAGGCAAACGGGAAGCCGACGGTACATGGATAATCAGCGCTATCCATCGCCGCCACAATCAGGTTGTAACCGCCAGGTTTCGTGCAACGTTGCATATTGGCAATCAGCCCTGGGATGGTTTTAGCCTCAAGGAACATCAGCACCACAGTCGAAAGAATAAAATCGTACTGTCCAGCAAATGTGAGGTTATTCAGATCAACGACCCGAGTGTGTAAATTATCCAGATTTTCAATAGATTTAATGCGCTCGACGTTGGCGATACTCATGGCATTTTTATCCCATGCGTCAACATCATAACCATTGGCTGCCAGGTAAAGACTGTTACGACCATTGCCACAGCCCAGATCCAGCGTTTTACCCGGTTTAACCACTTTCACCGCTTCCATTACTTCAGAGTGTGTGCGGGTTAATTCATATTTATCAGTAAAATAGTTTTCGTCACGAATGATCATTCTTTGTCCTCTGCTTTCATTAAAACGGCGCGCTCGGTTCTGACTAACAATTTTCCCTGCATCAGAAGCGCAAAAGTACGGATGAGCAGTATTGCAATAATAAAATTGGTAAAGATAAACAGCGGCACCGCCAGCGTATGGAAAAATCCATTATCGCTGCCACTCCCCAGATGCAAACCGGTGGTTGCCAGTGCAGATACGCCGAACGAGAAACTCCAGAATGAAGCATTAAATGGCTGGGAGAGATACCATGGCATCAGACGTAGCATAAACAGCAGTTGCAGCAGTCCATAACCGAAAAGCATTTTCGCCAGCGTGTCACCCTCGCCGCCGTTGACGCTCAGCCAGGCACTACAGGCCACCAGCGCAGGAGCGAGCTGAATGCCGAGTGATGTCCGCAGTGCCGTGGGTAATTCTCCCGAACTACGCAGACGCTGCAAGATCACCGGTTCAAGGCTTAGCCATGAGAAAACGCCTGCGCCTAAAAACACCAGACCGGCGTCGGTGTAGCCCAACGCACCACAGGCCATTGCGCTGATAAAGTTGTTGGCAACTGTCGGCAGATACAGTCCAGGCGTGGTAGCTTCTTCAGGGTGAGATCCGCGCCATAATCCCGCAGTTTGCCAGGCGGCATAAGCCAACTGAACCACGACACCAAAGCTGAACAGGCACACCGCCAGTGGGCGAAACCACGGAACAAAACCAATCGCCACCAGCATCGTCGTTGCCGGAAACAAACTCACAAAACTGCTCAGCACTGGATGGCGAACTTCCGCCAGCACGCTATGCGGAAAGCGTATGAGTCGGGCAATAAATGCGCTAGTCAATAATCCCCAGATGATCATCGCCAGAATCACCAGCCCATCCCCTAACCAGTGGCTGACCTGCCAAACCTGGCTGGCATAGCGCCAGGCAAATCCCATCCCTATCGTCCCCAACACAATACCAAAGTAGCCTGCCGGCAAATTGAGCACTTTATCGCTCTGCATCTTCTTACTCATTTTGTTTAATTTATAAAGTATATTTGAAATGCATTTTATGGAATTTTCTCGAGCATAGCCAGAGCCGCAGAATTTGCTACGGTTATAGTAAGTCACCTGTGGGAAAACGCTATGCGCAAATATCGTCTAAGTGAAGAACAGCGAGCCTTTAGTTATCAGGAAGATGGCACTAAAAAAAATGTGTTATTACGGCAGATTATCGCCATTAGCGATTTTAACGATGTGATAGCAGGAACCGCTGGCGGCTGGATCGATCGCGAAACGGTGTTAGCACAGGAAGGAAATTGCTGGATTTACGACCAGAATGCTATTGCGTTCGGCGGAACGGTGATTTCCGGTAATACGCGCATCACCGGCACCAGCGTACTGTGGGGAGAGGTTTACGCAACGGATAATGTCTGGATCGATAATAGTGAAATCAGCCAGGGTGCATATATAAGTGACAGTGTCACCATTCATGACTCACTGGTTTGCGGGCAATGTAGAATATTTGGTCACGCCTTAATTAATCAACATTCTATGATCGTCGCAGCACAAGGCTTAACGCCTGACCATCAACTCCTGCTACAAATTTATGATCGCGCAAGGGTTAGCGCCTCGCGTATTGTCCACCAGGCACAAATTTATGGCGATGCCGTCATCCGGTATGCTTTTATTGAACATCGCGCCGAAGTTTTTGATTTTGCCAGTATTGAAGGTAATGAAGAGAACAACGTCTGGCTATGCGATTGCGCTAAAGTCTACGGTCACGCGCAGGTGAAAGCTGGCATAGAAGAAGATGCCATTCCGACGATTCATTACAGTTCGCAGGTGGCGGAATATGCCATTGTGGAAGGTAATTGTGTGTTAAAACATCATGTCTTGATTGGCGGAAATGCCGTGGTACGTGGTGGACCGATTCTGCTCGACGAGCACGTTGTAATACAAGGTGAGAGCCGTATTTCAGGTGCGGTGATAATTGAAAACCATGTGGAGTTAACCGACCACGCCGTCGTTGAAGCCTTTGATGGCGACACGGTTCATGTCCGTGGTCCAAAAGTCATTAACGGCGAGGAGCGCATTACGCGAACGCCGCTGGCAGGGTTATTATGAACCGATAATACGCGCGTATAAGTTCACATCATCATAGGCATCATTCAGGAACTCAGCCTGTTTCAGGCAACCTTCAAGGATAAAACCATTGCGCAAAGCGACCTGGTTGCTTTGCGGATTGTCCACCCGACATTTGATCACGAAGCGTCTAAGTTCACCAGACTGAGCGTAATGATGAATCAATGCCTGCAGCGCCTGAGAAATGATCCCCTGCCCCTGATGAGATTCGTCCAGCCAGTAGCCGATTTCAGCAGTTTTATTCAGTGGTTCAATACGATTAAACGAGATAACGCCGATAAGTTCATCTTCTTTGAAAATCATGAACATTTTGGCATAGCCGCGTTGATGCAACATCACATTACCCTGCACCGTTTTTCGCGTGTCCTCTTCACTCTGAACGAACTGCGGCCAGTTTAGCGACTGCTGTAACCAGGTTTTATTTTTACAGATTAACTGATAAAGAGGTGTGACGTGACTTTCCGCAACAGCATGTAATTCAAGTGATTCGCTTACTTTTATCGTTTCAGTCATCTTATCTCCAGTCAATCCATGCTGTTGTTAAAAAAGCCGCCTGGCTGGCGGCTTAGGAAAGTTTACACCTCTTTGACGCTCTCCTGCTGCAGGATTTTGAGCATCTCATCTTTTAACTGTAGCTTTTGTTTTTTCATGCGGACCACTTCCGCATTGTACCCTCGACCGTCGGAACCTTCCTTTCTGGCAATTTCATGATCAAGTTTATTGTGTTTATCGAACAAGGACATAAAGCGAGGATTTTCGTTTTTCAGACGGGATATTAAATCTCGGTATTCTGGAAACATACGCACTCCCTGTTAGTGGCTGACAAGGTGTATCTGAAATACACACCATCAGATTACTCATTTAACTTAGGGAAAAATGCGAGCGGGATCGTGTTTAACCAGACGGCACCTCCCGAAGAAGGTGCCGAAGAAAAAACAATTAACTCATCACGCGGTCGTCAACATACTGACGTTTATCCGGCGCTGGCGGGAAATACTGATACAGCCATGTTTCACTGATAGCGTCCCCCTGACAACGCAGATACATCCGCATATCGACCGGATCAGTGGAGTCCGACGTCGGATACCAGTCAAACTGAATACGATAACCATCAATGGGTTCAATATAGAGAATTTCGATTTGCTTCGCTTCCCCACTGGACAGCGTAATCACCGGCTCAATGCCTTTTGGCGCGGCAGCTTTCAGATCACCACCAACGAAATCGACGGCAAAACGACGCGCCCATTTTTCGGGATAGTGTTCACCTGGCGCCCAACCTTCCGGGAAACCGCCCATGCCGGTACGCGTCGCCATAACGCGCGCTAATGGGCAATGAACAGGCGGTTGCGCACTCCAGTACAGACGATACTGGAATGCAAACTCATCACCTGCTTTTACAGCTTTTTCTGGCTGCCAGAAGCAGACAATGTTATCCAGCGTTTCGCCCGTTGTTGGGATTTCCATCAGGCCGATGGTGCCCTTACCCCACTTGTTACGCGGTTCCACCCACAGACTTGGGCGTTTGTTATACCAGCCCATAATGTCCTGATAATGGGAGAAGTCACGATCCAGTTGCAATAAACCAAACCCTTTCGGGTTGTTGTCGGTGTAAGCATTGAACTGCAATTTTTGCGGATTATTCAGCGGACGGCAAATCCACTCGCCGTTGCCCCGCCACATGGACAGACGATCAGAGTCATGAATTTGCGGATGAATTGTATCGCACATCCGACGTTCATTAGTACCGCAGCTGAACATACTGGTCATCGGCGCAATGCCCAGCTGTTTAATGTCTTTGCGCGCATACAGGTGATTTTCCACATCCATAATCACCTGACTTTTCTCACAATGGATAGTGAACTTATAGGCACCAGTAATGCTGGCGCTATCGAGCAACGCATAAACGGTAAAGGTAGTTGCCCCCGGTTTTACCGTATCAAACCAGAAGGCGGTAAAGTCGGGGAACTCTTCTTTACTGTCGGTGTAAGTGTCGATCGCCAGGCCGCGGGCCGACAAACCGTATTGATATGTATCATCAACGGCGCGGAAATAACTCGCGCCGAGAAATGATACTACATCACGGCGCGCCAGTTCGGGGGCTTTAAACACGCGAAAACCGGCAAAGCCGAGATCGCTTTGCCCTTCTAATTGTTTGGTATCAACACCTGCATCGTTGTATTTGAACAACTCCGGGCGAAAGTGAATTTCACGCGCCAGATGTGTTGCTGGATCTACAGAAAACATACGAACGCGGCGACGGAATCCCATTCCCATATGGAAGAACTGAGCGTCCAGTTGACGGTTCTCAACGTTATGCCAGAGCGATTTTTCGGCGTCGTATTGAATACTGTTATAAGCCTGCGGCGTCATTGTCGCCAGCGTGTCAGGTAACGGACGAGGCGCACCACGCCACGCTGTTTGCGCTAAGTCGTGCGCCATTGACTGTAGAATGGAGAAGTCAAAACGCTGGGTTTGCCCGTCGGCAATATCAGAATCTGCCGCGAATGCCGCCTGAGAAAAAAGAGAAGCAATGCCGCTGGTACCGCACACGGCGGCCATAGCCATTGAACCTTTAATAAATCGTCTACGATCCATACCTGAAAGTGAGTCCTTCTGGTGTTGTGAATGGTCCCGCGCTGGTCGTTTTCAGCGGCAAGAAAGTGCTTATTTATGACCGCTCACTCTAGACAATATTTATTAATAATCCAATTGTTGAACTGAGAGAATATGCATAAATCGGCATTTTTTTTATGTCGATGGGATGAGCCTGATTCGTTTGTAAAATCAGGCAAATTTTTGCAAAGGCGGATGGTCAGAATTTAAAGCAAACCACAGCGACGTTTACTGCGTTCTTCCGCTTCCTGATAAAGCTGGAACTCATCCAAAACCGGACAACCCAACGCCTGCTCAAATGCTTCGCGACTGGCATTACCGTGATTGCGTGCCTGCGTTTCATTACCCAGATTTGACTGGAAGATCCCCGCCGCGCTAACGGGCAAGAAATCTTCATAGGTAATGGGTTGCGCCGCGACCCAACCACGTTCAATTAAGGGCTGTGGATCGTCTCCGGGATGAATCGCCTGACGATGCGCCTCACCCGAAGGCGTCAGACGGTACCGGAACCATGCCAGCCCTTGCTGACGCATTAAAAACTCACTGTCAGGAAAAGTGCGGAAGGTTTCCTGTAAATGCATTTGGTGAGTGAGATTATCCTGCCCGGTTCCAGCGTTACGCAGAAGATCATCATACAGTTGTCGCCCTTTCGGCGTTAATGCCACGCCACGCTGCTCAATTTCACCAAAGCGCGCAGTATGCGTGCCCTGTTTCTGCCCCGCAAACAACACCGTCTCTTCCAGTGCTTTAAAGCTGGTCTGGCGTAGTAAAATCGGTACCTCGCGGCGCGGCGGCCCTTCGATCAGAATTTTTGGTTCAATTCCGCATTCAGGCATCATCGACTGCACCCGGTCAATATCCAGCGTACGTGGCGTCAGATGGTTGATATGGCATCCAGGAAAACAGACCACATCAGCAATCAACCGATGTTCGTTGTGCAAGGCGCGATAGGTTTCTTCATCTACCGTTGCTGACTGGTGCCAGCGAAACGTTTCCAGGGCTTCCTGCACAAACTCCTGTGCCTGTGTTTCGTTAAAACCGCCCCGCTGCTCATATTCCTCTAACAGTAGTCGACAACGTGGGGTGAAGATATCGCGCTGACGTAGAATCTCCGCCGCTTTCTGGCGCAAAATTTCGTTCTCGATAAGCTCAAGGCGGAGTAACGAGGTAAAAACGCGGAAGGGATTACGCGCCAGAGAAGCATCATCAATGGGCCGAAATGCTGTCGAATGTACCGGCACCCCCGCCTGCGAGAGATCGTAATAGCTCACCGGGTACATCCCCATAATGGCAAACATCCGCCGAAGAGTAGCAAGCTCTTGTGCAGTCCCAACGCGAATCGCCCCATGACGTTCAACATTCAGTCGCGCCAGCTCGTCTGCATTTACCATTTTTTCGTGCAGTTGAGGATTGTTTTCCAGCACAGCCAGATTCACATCAGCTACCAGTTCCAGCAGCGTGCCGTACTGCGGAACTTCTTGCTGGTACATGGCTGACATTGCCTGCGAAAACTGTTCCCGAATCTCATCCGCCGTGATGCTGTTCGCCATATTGTCTGCCTCCAGTGGTCAGTAATCTGGAGTGTAGGTAACCGCATTCACTCTGGCGGGAAGAATTTACAAACTGTGATCTCGCCGCGAAAACATCAATATTATCCATTTTGCTGTAACATGATTGCTTTAATTGTTAATAATATTTTGCAATCAAGTTATCATAATCAAACAACTTCACTTGTCAGCGACACCGCTTCGTTTTTAACATCGCTTATGGAAAAAAATAGTCTGTTTAGTCAGCGCATCCGTTTGCGCCACCTTCATACATTCGTAGCTGTCGCACAACAAGGAACTTTGGGGCGCGCGGCTGAAACCCTTAATTTGAGTCAACCTGCGCTCTCTAAGACATTGAATGAACTGGAGCAGCTGACGGGCGCTCGCTTGTTTGAGCGTGGTCGTCAGGGGGCGCAACTTACCTTACCCGGCGAACAATTTTTAACGCATGCAGTCAGAGTTCTTGACGCCATCAACACTGCCGGACAGTCGCTTCATCGTAAAGAAGGTCTTAATAATGATGTCGTCAGGGTTGGTGCACTACCTACTGCGGCACTGGGGATATTACCTTCGGTTATAGGTCAGTTTCATCAGCAACAAAAAGAAACGACCTTGCAAGTTGCGACAATGAGTAACCCTATGATTCTGGCGGGTTTGAAAACCGGGGAAATCGATATCGGCATTGGTCGGATGTCAGATCCTGAACTGATGACCGGGCTTAATTACGAACTGCTGTTTCTTGAATCGCTGAAGCTGGTTGTCCGCCCTAATCACCCGCTACTTCAGGAGAACGTAACGCTAAGCCGGGTGCTGGAATGGCCGGTCGTTGTATCACCAGAAGGCACTGCGCCACGCCAGCATTCAGATGCATTAGTACAGAGCCAGGGATGTAAAATTCCTTCGGGTTGTATCGAAACGCTGTCTGCTTCGCTATCTCGTCAACTTACGGTTGAATACGACTACGTGTGGTTTGTCCCTTCTGGCGCGGTAAAAGACGACCTGCGTCATGCCACGCTGGTGGCCCTGCCTGTTCCGGGACATGGTGCAGGCGAACCGATTGGAATACTGACCCGCGTAGATGCGACGTTCTCTTCTGGTTGCCAGTTGATGATTAACGCTATTCGAAAATCAATGCCGTTCTGAAAGGTGAAGGGATCTGTCGATCCCTCCTTGAACATTTTCACACCGTAGCGAAACTAACTGGTTCACCCGCTCCGCAAGGTTTTGCCGACACAGAATGTTTGTGCAGACGGAATACATCCACCGCCTCAGTTAATCGTGCCGCCTGTTCTTCAAGGGACAACGCCGCCGCTGAGGCCTCTTCTACCAGAGAAGCATTCTGTTGCGTCACCTTATCTATTTCAGAAATCGCCTGGCTAACCTGCGTTATGCCTCTACTTTGTTCATCCGAGGCGGCGGCGATTTCCTGCATGATATGTGTGACACTCGCGACGGCATCAACAATAGTGCTCATGGTTTTCCCTGCCGTTGCCACCTCATCCGACCCCAGGTCAATTAACCTGACTGATTCACTGATCAAGCCTTCAATCTCTTTCGCCGCTTGGGCGCTGCGGCTTGCGAGTGTCCGTACTTCGCTGGCGACAACGGCAAATCCACGGCCTTGCTCACCCGCTCGCGCGGCTTCAACGGCAGCATTCAGTGCCAGAATATTCGTCTGGAAAGCAATACTGTTGATGACGGCGGTGATCTCGGAAATTTTCTTCGAACTTGTAGAGATAGCGCCCATCGTTTTTACTACACCGGAAACCGTCTGCCCGCCATCGCTGGCTTTAATAGAAGCCTCTTGCGCCAGTTTGCTGGCATGATGCGCGTTATCCGCATTCTGTTTCACCGTCGCAGTGAGTTGCTCCATGCTAGCGGCAGTTTGTTCGATAGCCGCCGCTTGTTCTTCGGTGCGAGATGACAGGTCCGCATTGCCAGCTGAAATTTCGCTGGTGCCACGATAAATCTCTTCCGCACCCTGTCGAACAGTCCCTACTGTCATCCCCAGTGAATGCTGCATTTGCTGTAAATGACGACTTAAGCGACCGATTTCATTACGACCCGCCGGTTCATCCTTCATCGTCAGATCGCCACTAGCGATTTTTTCAATCCGTTGTGCGGCATGTTGCAGTGGACGAATGACGATCCGACGTAGCACCATAAATGTTATCAGCGTCATGACCAGGGCAAGCACAAACGCGCCAATCATGAACATCCCACCCAGGCGGGTGCGCTGATGGGCCAGTTCCGCCAGTTGGTTGGCTCTGGTGCTACGTATCTTAACGGCTTTGTTCAAAATATCGGTATAAGCATTATCCAGCGGTCGGATCTGCTCACTTTCATGATTGATAATCGCTTCAAACATGCCATTTTTGGCATATTTCAACATAGGTTGCATACCCGTGATATAAGCCTGAAAGCGTTGATTTAATTCAGTGTCGAGGGCTTCATCAGCAGGTGTTTTCACCGGTCGATTCTGATAAGCACGATAACCTTGCTGCGACTGTTTAATCTCCGATTCGGCTTGCGCAATATTTCGCTTCATTGCTTCCATTTCCGCAATACGACTCGCAGCCCCGGCCTGAATCATATTGATCCGGGCTGAACGCAAAAAATCTGAACTGTTCGCTAACCCGGTTCGAATCTCAATCTCCGCAGTAACATCACGCTGATCGCGATCGGCCTGCCAGAGGAAATAGCCAGCCAGAGCAGAACTTAATGCGAATAGAACTAAGATACCGCCAAGAATGCAGGCAAATAACGGAACCAGCCTGATGTGATGCAAAAAACCTAATCGCTGTGAGGGAGTTGTATTCATTACCGTTGTCTCTCGTCCAGGTTTACTCCTGATAGAAAGTCATCGGCACTTGACGGTAATTACTTACGACTAAAAGCCTCTTTGCGTCACATTTTTACAACAATTATTGCAGAGAAGGTTAATGCCATTGGAATGAAGAGAGTAACGAATGATTAAACGGGCTAACCCGAATGACGAAAAATTCTGGAAAACAGCACGCAATTTCGTGAAGTGATTATTTTCGTCCCTAAGGAAACCTCATAGGATGCCTGCGGGTGCCTGAGACTTTCTGTTTTCAGGCTAACCGGGAATCAGAAAGACGAAGGCCCCGACCGATATTTCTATCAACCGAGGCCAACGAATGAACATAGCAATTCAGATCTTAGCCTCTTACCCGCCATCCGGCAAGGAGAAAGGCTATGAAACGCAACCCTCTGGTGGTGTGTCTGCTCATTATCTGCATTACGATTCTGACATTCACACTCCTGACCCGACAAACGCTCTACGAACTGCGGTTCCGGGACGGTGATAAGGAGGTTGCTGCGCTCATGGCCTGCACGTCCAGGTAAGGGCAAGCGCGGGGATTTTCCCCGCGCATCTGACTAGCAGATTCATTATCTCATGGCACCCCTTTTACACTTCAGTTAGTGCATGTTTTTTTCGATGCACTAATAGAACCATCATTACAGACAAATTTGCCGCCTGCCGTACAGTGTGAGATCCCCCCTTTCGAACCAGAACAGGGTTTGCACCCGGCATCGGCATAAAAGGAAACAAGCGTTCCCATAAACAAAATAAGTGCCAGTTTTTTCATATAACCTCCATGGTTTATCGAATCTTATGTTCGATTTGAACGTTATACGCTGGTTTATTTTGATACCGTTGATGAGATCAAAGATCGGGTGAATTGATTAAAAATAAGCCAGATGGACGTATGGGCAAGGATTATGGTTTTATTTGTCATACAAATAAATATAATAGGCGCTTCCGATGTAGACCCGTATTCTTCGCCTGTACCACGGGTCGGTTTTAGTACAGGCGTTTTCTTTAAATATCCTTCAGGAACGTTTACGCGGCATCATGCGTAGAAGTGTGTTGTCCTTCCAGAAATAGTGGTGTGCCAGTGCAGCCGCAGCGTGCAACCCGATGACAAAATATCCCAGATTCGCCAGCGTTTCATGCCACGACTTTAAGCTATCTACCCGTTCGAAATTGGCCTCTGAAGCGTAAGGCATCGTCAAACCAAACGCAAACCACGGGTTGCCCCGGTTATACATCATCACCAAACCAATCACTGGCAGCGCAATAAACAGGAGATAAATCACCAAATGTCCCAAATGCGCCAGTCCCGTCATCATCGGTTTTGGCTTAGGTATAATCGGCGGGGTTGGGTATTTCAGCCTTAACAAAAGACGAACGACCATCAGCACGAGAATTGAGATGCCACAGGAAACATGAATCATGTTGATGAGTGGCCGATCGCTACGTGGGAAGAAACCACGAAACTCCATTGCGCAATACGCTGCGATAACCAGTAAAAAGACCAGCCAGTGAATGCTGATTTGTAACCTTGAATATTTATTTTCCATAACATTTCCTGCTTTAACATAATTTTCCGTTAACATAACGGGCTTTTCTCAAAATTTCATTAAATATTGTTCACCCGTTTTCAGTACGTTACGTTTCACTGTGAGAATGGAGATTGCCCATCCCGCCATCCTGGTCTAAGCCTGGAAAGGATCAATTTTCATCCGAACGTTCCTGACAGGAGAAAACCATGAGTAAAGTTGGTATTAACGGTTTTGGTCGTATCGGTCGACTGGTGTTGCGTCGATTACTTGAAGTCAAAAGCAACATAGACGTTGTCGCTATTAATGATCTCACTTCCCCAAAAATTCTCGCCTACCTGCTGAAACATGATTCAAACTACGGACCATTCCCCTGGAGCGTTGATTTTACGGAAGATTCACTTATCGTTGATGGGAAAAGTATCGCGGTTTACGCCGAAAAAGAGGCTAAAAATATTCCGTGGAAAGCGAAAGGTGCAGAAATCATTGTCGAATGTACTGGCTTTTATACCTCCGCCGAGAAATCGCAGGCGCATCTTGATGCTGGTGCGAAGAAGGTGTTGATTTCCGCCCCTGCCGGTGAAATGAAAACTATCGTTTATAACGTCAATGACGACACTCTGGATGGCAACGACACCATTGTTTCCGTGGCGTCATGCACCACTAACTGTCTTGCGCCGATGGCCAAAGCCTTGCATGACAGTTTCGGGATAGAAGTCGGCACGATGACGACCATTCATGCCTATACTGGCACCCAGTCACTGGTGGATGGCCCGCGTGGTAAAGATTTACGTGCTTCACGCGCAGCGGCAGAAAATATCATTCCCCACACTACGGGGGCGGCAAAAGCCATTGGTCTGGTGATCCCGGAACTGAGCGGCAAACTGAAAGGTCATGCGCAACGCGTGCCGGTGAAAACAGGTTCGGTCACTGAACTGGTATCGATTCTCGGAAAAAAAGTGACTGCCGAAGAGGTGAATAACGCACTTAAACAAGCAACCACCAATAACGAGTCATTTGGTTATACCGATGAAGAAATAGTCTCTTCCGATATCATTGGCAGCCATTTCGGTTCGGTGTTTGATGCCACGCAAACGGAAATTACCGCCGTGGGCGATTTACAACTGGTGAAAACGGTCGCCTGGTACGATAACGAATATGGCTTCGTCACACAGCTTATTCGCACCCTCGAAAAATTCGCTAAACTCTGACGCGCACAGGCGGAGGAAAAAACCTCCGCCTCTTTCACTCATTAAGACTGTAAATAAACCACCTGGGTCTGCAGATATTCATGCAAGCCATGTTTACCATCTGCGCCGCCAATACCGGATTTACGCCATCCGGCGTGGAAGCCTTGCATAGCTTCGAAGTTTTCACGGTTGATGTAAGTTTCACCAAACTTCAGCCCTTTAATGGCTTTCATCGCGACGTTCAGATTTTGGGTATAGATTGATGAGGTCAGGCCGTAATCACTGTCATTAGCCATTGAGATAGCATCTTCCAGCGTGTCAAATGCGACCACCGGCAGAACCGGGCCAAAGGTTTCCTCATGCATAATCGACATTTCCTGGCGAACATCCAGCAGCAATGTCGGCGGATAATAATATCCTTTCCCGTCTACTGCTTTGCCACCCAACGCCACTCTCGCCCCTTCTTCTACTGCGCGCGCCACTTTTTGCTCGACCCTTTCCAGCGCCGCGGCGTTAATCAACGGCCCCATCGCAATGTCGTTGCGTTCAGCGGGGTTACCAAATTGAACCGCCTGCATCGCTTCACCCAGCCGATTGACGAACTGATCATAAATGCCTTTCTGTACATAAACACGTTCTGCACAGTTACACACTTGCCCACTATTAATGACGCGTGAATCAACGATGGCTTTGACTGCCAGTTCAAGATCGGCATCGTCCATTACGATAGCTGGTGCTTTACCACCCAATTCCAGGCACACTTTGGTGATGTTTTTCGCCGCAGTCGCCATAATCTTCTCACCTGCAGAGACGCTGCCTGTCATACTGACCATTGCGACCTTTGGGTTACCCGCCAGTTCTTGCCCAACGGTTTCACCACGCCCCAGTACAAGGTTAAACACGCCGCGCGGAAGGCCTATTTCATCGACGATTTTGGCGAATGCAATCGCATTGTTTGGCGTAAATTCACTGGGTTTAATGACGATGGTATTACCAGTCAAAAGAGCGGGAGCCATTTTGCGGGCAATGAGGAAGAACGGGAAGTTCCACGGCAGAATGCCGGTAGTCACACCAAGCGCACGTTTAAACAGAAGAATATTTTCTCCTGGACGATCGCTTTGAATAATCTCGCCCTCGTAACGCCGTGCCCACTCCGCCATGTAATCGATATAGTCGGCAGTAAAAGCCACTTCGACTTCAGCCAGCTGCTGGATCTTGCCCCCTTCTTCAACAATCAGCGCACTGATTTCACTGGCGCGTTCGCGGATCCCGGCGGAGATTTTGCGCAACCAACTGGCGCGTTCAATAGCAGGCAACGCTTCCCATTCTGGTTGTGCATGTTCTGCTGCATCGATTGCCTTACGGGCATCCTCGGCCTGACCATCGGGTATGCGGGAAATGACAGCCTCTGTAGCAGGGTTTACCACATCAATCCATGCGTCTCCACGCCAGGTAACAAACTGTCCATCGATATACATAGGATGTTGAACGGGTACTGACATGGGCGACTCCTGTGATTTATATGTTTGTTTTCGGTAAATACATTGTTAATTAACATCAATCATCAGAGAGACGGCATCGTGAAAGGACAATTCTGTGAAGGGCTTCATAAAAACAAGTGTAAAAGGAATAAAAGGCAGAAATAAAAGTCAGGAGTCATGCCCGTTTGCAAACAAGTGGTTCACAAACGGGCAATTTTTAACGTAACGAGCGACTTTCCATCGCCTCGATAAGCACCGCATCGTGTTTCAGCGTTTGCCATGCATGGATGACTTCTGCCGGAAAATCAACGTGAACGATAAAATCTCGCCCGCGGGGACCGTAGCCATCGCTATCATCGCGTAAACGCGGCAGCTCGCCAGTGAGTAGTGATAGATAACGCTCAACCGGCCATAATCCTTGCAACGGGTTAACAAAGATTACACTGTCTGCGTTATTTCCTAACTGAGGAACGAATCCGGGATAACTTAACCAGCGTGGTGCATCGGGATTGTCCCCAGTCATACGGCGGAACGTCGCCATCGTGCGCCGCTGCATGGTGGGGTCCTGAACAACGATAGCCGTATGAACTCGTTCTACGGCCTGATTCAATAGCGCGATGCTAAAGCGTGCGTTTTCACCGCAGTTTGTTGACTGGTCTTCAATCCAGATTTTTTCATGCGGAATGTGCCAGAACTGATGAGCGATATCCGCCAGGATGGTCGCTTCTGCTCTGCCAGTGGTGCGGATAGTGTTGTAGTGCGGATGCTGTGCGATGGCGCTATACAAAAAAGTTGTCGAGTGACCGATACCACCACTAATCAGTAAAGGAATTTGCTGATCGCGAGCAATCTTACATGCCGCATCGATAGTCGGCATAACCGCATTTCCTGCAAGTATGACGCAATCAGCCTGATACGGCACCTCACCGGAGAAATCATCCTGCGCCAGCCACTGTCCGATAACATTTATGGCATCTATAGTTGCCGTCGAAAGCGTCGGAAACGGGGTAATGTTCATGGTTCCTCCTTATCGTTCCCTTAAGAATACTGCGTGAGATAATAGTGAGAAGCGGAGCACTCTGAAAGGAGGAAGTCGTATTTCCTTAACCGCCACTCCGCAAGCCTGACATATCTTTTAAGGAAATGCTGTAGATAAACATTATTCATCTTGCAGCTGAGAATTGTATTTTTCTGAATTCCTGAATTTTTGTCCTTACCGTTTTAGAATTAATAAAAAACCCGGCGCTAAATGCTTACCGGGTTTTAGATTTATCAGGCAAATAGCAGGGTTAACCGCTAATCTGCTCCATCGCCTGCAAAATACGCTTATCTGAAATCGGATAAGGCGTACCAAGTTGTTGAGCGAAGTAACTAACGCGCAGCTCTTCTATCATCCAACGGATCTCTTTCACGTCTTCATCCTCACGACGTGCAGGCGGCAGTTTGTTGATCCATTGCTGCCACGCCTGCTGGACGTTTTCGACTTTCAGCATCTGAGCACGGTCGCGATGTGGATCAACCGCCAGTTTTTCCAGTCGTTTTTCAATCGCCTGCAAATATCGCAGCGTGTCGCCCAGCCGTTTGAAGCCGTTACCAGTGACAAAACCGCGATATACCAACCCGCCCATCTGCGCTTTAATGTCAGAAAGCCCCAGCGCCATGGTCATATCCACCCGCCCTTTCAGACGTTTGTTGATATTGAACACTGCCGTAAGGATTTGCTCGACCTGCTTCGCAATATCCACCACCGTGTCGTTCAGTTCGGCACGCACTTTTTCATGCAGCGCAGCAAAGCCTTCTTCCGTCCAGACCGGGCCACCATTGGCGTCGATCAATTTATCCACACCGCAGGAGATACAGTCGTCGATCAGCTCCAGCACTTTGCCATACGGGTTAAAGTACAGCCCCAGCTTGGCTTTGTTTGGTAACTTCTCATGTAAATACTTGATCGGCGAGGGAATATTCAGCAGCAGTAGACGGCGAAGACCGTTCCACATTGCCTGTTTTTGCTCTAGCGGATTATCAAACAGTTTGATCGCCACACTGTCGCGTTCATCCACTAGCGCTGGCCACGCCTTCACTTTGTAGTTGCCACGCTTCTGTTCGTAGCTTTCCGGCAGCTGACCAAAACTCCAGATATGCAGCCCGCTCTGCTCGATACCGTCATCCGCCACCGCAGACAGCGTTTCCTGCACTTTGCCTTTCAGCGCATCTTTCAGATCTTGTAGCGAGCGCCCTTCTTTTAGCTTCTTGTTTTTGTCATCCACCACGCGGAAGGTGATTTTCAGGTGATCGGGCACCTGATCCCAGTGCCAGTCTTCGCGGTCAACGGTAACGCCGGTCATCCGCCGTAACTCGCGCTCAAGGCTGTCGAGCAACGGTAACTCCAGCGGTGTGACGCGGCCTAAAAACGCTTCGGCGTAGTTTGGTGCAGGCACAAAATTACGGCGTACCGGTTTCGGCAACGATTTAATCAGAGCAATCACCAATTCGCGGCGCAGACCGGGGATCTGCCATTCAAACCCGCTTTCCTCAACCTGGTTAAGTAACGGCAGCGGAATATGTACGGTCACACCGTCCGCGTCTGCGCCTGGCTCAAACTGATAGCTCAAACGCAGCTTGAGATTGCCCTGATGCCAGAAGTTCGGGTAATCCAGCTTGCTGATTTTTTCCGCCCCTTCTTTGATCAACATGCTCTTTTCAAAGTTGAGCAAATCAGGCGTTTCGCGGCTGACTTTTTTCCACCAGCTATCGAAGTGACGAGCGGAGATTACATCGTGGCTGATGCGCTGGTCGTAGAACTCAAACAGCGTTTCGTCATCAACCAGAATATCGCGGCGACGTGATTTGTGTTCCAGCTCTTCCACTTCGGCCCGCAGTTTCAGGTTTTCACGGAAGAATGCGTGACGCGTCTGCCAGTCACCTTCCACCAGAGCGTGGCGAATAAAGAGTTCACGACATAACGCCGGATCGATCTGGCTGTAGTTGACCTTACGCGCAGCAACAATCGGCAAACCATAAACAGTGACTTTTTCCGTTGCCATCACCGCGCCCTGCGCCCGTTCCCAGTGCGGTTCGCTGTAGGTGCGTTTAATCAAATGCTGAGCAACTGGCTCCACCCATTCCGGGTCGATACGCGCAGCAATGCGCCCCCACAGGCGGCTGGTTTCTACCAGTTCCGCCACCATTACCCATTTAGGCGGTTTTTTGAATAAACCAGAACCGGGGAAGATGGAGAAACGCGCGTTACGTGCGCCGGTATATTCTTGTTTATCGGCATCTTTCATGCCGATATGGGAAAGCAAACCGGTCAGCAACGCAATGTGAATTTCGCGATACTCCGCCGGTTCGCTGTTAACCGGAATGCCAAGTTCTTTCACCACCTGACGCAACTGGGTGTAGATATCCTGCCATTCGCGCACGCGCAGATAGTTGAGATAATCGGTACGACACAGGCGACGGAAGGCGTTGGAAGAAAGCGCCTTTTGCTGCTCGCCAAGATAATTCCACAGATTCACAAACGCGAGAAAGTCAGACTCTTTGTCGTGGAAGCGACGATGTTTTTCGTCCGATGCCTGCTGTTTGTCCATCGGACGTTCGCGCGGATCCTGAATGGAGAGCGCGGACGTGATAATCATCGCCTCACGCACGCAGCCATGTTTTTGCGCTTCCAGCACCATACGCGCCAGACGTGGGTCGACAGGCAACTGCGAGAGCTGGCGACCGAGCGGCGTCAGTTTATAGGCGCTGGCCTGTTCATCAGTGGTGATCGCGCCCAGCTCTTCGAGCAGACGCACGCCATCCTGGATATTGCGTTTATCCGGTGCTTCGACAAACGGGAACGCAGCGATATCGCCCAGCCCCAGCGCGGTCATCTGCAAAATAACCGAGGCCAGGTTGGTACGCAGAATCTCCGGATCGGTAAACTCCGGGCGCGAGAGGAAATCGTCTTCGGAATAGAGACGAATACAGATCCCTTCGGACACACGACCACAGCGGCCTTTACGCTGATTGGCAGACGCCTGGGAAATCGGCTCAATCGGCAAACGCTGCACTTTGGTGCGATAGCTGTAGCGGCTGATACGCGCTGTACCGGGGTCGATAACGTATTTAATCCCCGGTACGGTCAGCGACGTTTCCGCGACGTTGGTCGCCAGCACAATGCGCCGTCCGCTGTGCGACTGGAATACCCTATTTTGTTCGCTGTTCGAAAGCCGCGCATAAAGCGGCAAGATTTCGGTATGGCGTAAGTTCAGCTTGTTCAGCGCATCGGCGGTATCGCGGATTTCCCGCTCGCCGCTCATAAAGATCAGAATGTCGCCATGGCTTTCCTGACTCAGTTCGTCTACGGCGTCAAAAATCGCCTGCAACTGATCGCGCTCGGTGTCATCGGCTTCTTCAACAATCGGGCGATAGCGCACTTCCACCGGATAGGTCCGACCGGAGACTTCAATAATCGGCGCATTATTAAAGTGGCGCGAAAAGCGTTCCGGGTCGATAGTCGCGGAAGTGATAATGATTTTTAGGTCAGGACGCCGCGGCAGCAACTCTTTCAAATAGCCGAGCAAAAAATCGATATTCAGGCTGCGTTCGTGCGCTTCGTCAATAATGATAGTGTCGTACTGCATCAGCAGGCGGTCTTGCTGGATCTCCGCCAGCAGGATACCGTCGGTCATCAGCTTGACCATCGTGTTATCACTTACGTGATCGCTGAAACGCACTTTGTAACCGATGCAACCGCCCGGCTCCGTTTTCAGCTCTTCCGCAATACGGTTCGCCACTGTTCTTGCCGCCAGACGACGCGGCTGGGTATGGCCGATCAGTCCTTTAATCCCGCGCCCCAGCTCCATACAGATTTTCGGTAACTGAGTCGTTTTACCAGAACCCGTTTCCCCGGCGACGATCACCACCTGGTGATCACGAATCGCTTCGAGAATGTCCTGTTTTTTCTGACTAACCGGTAAATTGTCAGGATAAGTAATTTCCGGTCGTGCCGCTTCACGCAGCAGGACTTTCCCTGCCGCCTGGTCAATCTCTTTCGCCATCTCCTGGAAAATGGCCTGTTGTGCATCAGGATTTTTAACCTTCTTCACGCCGTGCAGACGGCGAGAAAAACGCAGTCTGTCACGCAGCATCAGCGAATCCAGCCGCTGCTGCAAGGCCGTAAAGGTCAATTTTTGTTGTTCTGTCATAACGTTAGTGGGCAGTAGTCTGCCTGATTAATTTTCTTTTAAATGATAGATATAGAGTACCACATCGCGGCTTTCTATGCGTTGTTCAATAAATTCGAACATAGGCTTCGATTTATTGCGCTATCTCTGTGGCAGGATTGTGAATAAAGTGTCAACAAGCAACGGGGCATCGCCCATTCAAACATCTATAAGGAAACACCATGAGCAAGGTATTAGTTCTTAAATCCAGCATCCTGGCAGGGTACTCTCAGTCTAATCAGTTGTCCGATTATTTTGTTGAACAATGGCGCGAAAAGCACTCCGCTGATGAAATCACCGTTCGCGACCTGGCTGCAAATCCGATTCCGGTACTGGATGGCGAACTGGTTGGCGCTCTGCGTCCGAGCGATGCGCCGCTGACTCCGCGTCAGCAGGAAGCTCTGGCACTTTCCGATGAGTTGATTGCCGAGCTGAAAGCCCACGACGTTATCGTTATTGCGGCACCGATGTATAACTTCAACATCTCGACTCAGTTGAAAAACTATTTTGACCTGGTTGCCCGCGCAGGCGTTACTTTCCGCTATACCGAGAACGGTCCGGAAGGTCTGGTAACGGGTAAAAAAGCCATCGTTATTACCAGCCGCGGCGGGATCCACAAAGATGGACCAACGGACCTGGTGACGCCGTATCTGTCCACGTTCCTCGGCTTTATCGGCATTACCGATGTGAAATTTGTCTTCGCCGAAGGGATCGCATACGGTCCGGAAATGGCAGCGAAAGCACAGTCTGACGCAAAAGCAGCCATCGACAGCATTGTTTCTGCATAACCGGACACGGTCTTGATGTGGACTGTAGATATTCAGTCCACATCTCAATCCACTTACCTGTTTTCCCATAATCTCAGCATCGCTTTGTGCTCGTCTGTCAGCACAATCTGCGGGCGTCTGGCTCGAATATAGCTAATCGCTTCATTAACGGTTTTACAGTGTCCGTAACATAACAACCATGCCGCCACCACCAGCGCACTGCGCGATAATCCCAATGCACAATGGACCAGAACGCTGCCTTGCTCTTCGCGTAATGTTTCCAGCATCGCCACGGCCTGTCGGAGCTCCCCCTCTTCCGGAACCACCAGATCCAGCATCGGTACACAAAAATAGAGTCGATCTTTTGTGGCTCGTCCGCGAGGGAATTCAAAGGTGACGTCCAGAACCGCATTCTGTGCCGGAATATGTCGTGGAAACGCCCCTAAATAAACACCAGCAGTAATTTTGCTCACCGGCTCCAGGCGAAGACAAGACCAACGCATAGACAGCCACATCCCGATACGCCAGGGCAATGTCAGCCAGTAAACGGCGGGCGGGAGTTTCCCCTGACTATCTTTCCCTGTTGTTATCGCGCCAAGCCCACCGTACCCACGGCCAATGATGAATAGCGATAATACTGGCCAACATAACCAGACTGACCACCATAACTGAAGCATTATCATTAGCTCCATCAACACAATGCACGAGCCCGCGCCTACGACATATGGCAGTGCTATTTTGATTCGACGTTGATCAGGTTTCTGATAATTCCAACGACGGTCGACGGGCACCATCCAGTCAATTAACATACCTACCGCCAGCCCCGTGATGACATCAATAAAATGATGCTGCCAGGTCGTCAGCGTCGAAATGGCGATGAGTAAAAACCATCCGCCGCAGACTTTACGCCACCTCACAGCCAGATGCTGACGAAAGTGACGCCAAAGTAGCCAGCAGAGAATAATATGCAGCGAAGGAGACTGGTTATAAGGCAGATCAAACAGTTCAAGTTGCGAAAATAGCCATCCTGTCACCCCACTCACTTCAGGACGGATAAAACTAAACTTCAGCGGGTAGAGAAAAAAACCGCAGCAGGCCATTACCGTTGCCAGAATAAGCCGGTGGACAAGTCGGCGCTGTTCGAATGTCGTGCTACAAACGAACAGCGAAAATCCATATAAAAGATCCAGACTCCAGTAAGGAACAATAGTCCAGGGAAGAAAAGGGATCGCCGTTTCCCAACCGAATACCTGACTGGGAATATCATGGCTGTTAAGGTCCTGAACCGCGGTGAACTGATTAAGAGATCCATAGGTGAAGAAGAAAAACGGGGCCAGCAACAATAACCAGCCAGCGCCTTGTAGCAATACGTTCCGACGTTCAGTTATCACGACGCACCGCCATCGAAACCGTAAAAATACCCCACTCATCAATCCGTTGTGTGCATTTATCAAATCCGGCATCACGCACGAGTGAATCCATCTCCCCTTGCGAACGCACGCGCATTACCCACGGTTTACCATCTTTATGACTGGTTAACACCCCGGCAATCATCTCCAGTTGAGGGTGCCACGGCTGCCCGGTGTAGATGAGAATGCCGCCCGGTTCGATGGCATTGGCAAGACCTGCGAGTGAGTTTTTTACCTGCTCATTTTCGGGAAACAGCTCATACAGTCCAGAGACAATCGCCAGCGTAGGCCGCGGAGTTAACGCGCTGAGTTCCTCCGGGTTAAACGCATCGCCCTGTTCAAAACGCACCCGCCCAGACATTCCCCGTTGGGCAATCATCTCTTGCCCCTGTGCAACATTTAACTCACTGTAATCACGTAATAAAATATCGCTTACGGCAGGCTCGTTTGCCAGTGCATCCAGTACATAGCGCCCATGCCCTGCGGCAATGTCAACCACGCGGACGGCTAAACCTTTGGCGTGGAGATCGGCAACGGCTTGTTTAATCAGTATTTGTAAATGGGTTTTGCGCTGGCGAATACCGCGCCAGCCAACACTGTTCAGGTAGATTTTGTCGATTAAGCGCCCGAATGCGTTACTACCTTGCGGTTGATTTTGATAGACATAATCCAGCGAACTGCCTGAATCAAAGCCGGTGCTCATTCCGAGATGCAGGCCCGAAGAGTGCGTCCCGAACAATTTCATCGCCTTTCGCATAAAGCGATACGCTAAATCAACCGGCGATAATGGCACGGGTCCACCAGAAAGTAGCCGCCATCGATCCGCTGATGGTCCTGTGCAGTCTTCATGCTGATAATCAAATTTTTGCGATTTGTTAGCATATAAACGACTAATAAAGCTTTGCATTTTTTCAAATGCCAGCGCCCTGTTCTCTTCACCCAACGTGTCGTGATAAAAGCCTGGCAGCAGATGCAGCTCTTTCAGAGGGCTACGTAATCTCTGATAAAAATCAATCTGCGGTTGGCGATGCACCACATAGTCATCGCCTGATATCAGAAGTTGCGTGGGGAGCGTAATCGCCGCCGCATCTCTAATAATACGTTCAGACGTTTTGTAGAGATCGAGCAAGATATTAACGGCAATCGCCCGTGTGATCAGCGGATCATTATTGAAACTCGCCCCCCGTTGCCGATCGTGGGTCAAATAGCGTCCTTTCACATAGGAATTAATAAAAAACAGACCACGCAGACGATGCCATAACGCCAGCGCAGGACGTGCCAGCGGCACATACAATTTAACCTTAAAGGCCGGAGAAGCCAGCACCAGCCCGCGAATTGCAGGTGCATAATCATGAATCCATGTGGCAACCAGCACTGCGCCGACGCTTTGCGCGATCACTACCACCTCTTCCAGTCCAACCTGGCTGTCGCTGGCAGCAAAACGGACAAATTCATCGACATCCCGCACTGAACGCGCAAGAGATGGGCTATAACCACGCGGCCCCGAACTTTTTCCATGCCCTCGGGCATCCCAGGCATAAAAAGCAGTATCTGGCATCGCCAGTTCATCAACGAGATGTTGTAGACAACCAGAATGTTCATGCCCGCGATGAAATAAGACGATGACCTTTTTCGCCCCGGGCTGTAAAGCGGGCCAGTGCCGATAAAACAACGCTGTATTATCACTGGTGGTAAAAAAATGTTCCCCAGGGATGCGTGAATTTTCCATTTTCTCTATTTTCCTTCAGTAACAGCAGTAGCGTATAAAATAAAAAAATTCCGGAGCGGTGAAAATTAATGAGTCAATCCTTTCAAGGAGTCCGCCATGTCCTGGCAATAGTTTTCCGCTATCTTTAACACCAATATCTCGTTTGATGGCTGACATCACGACATCGCCGCAAAAACCACTAATACCAATTAACAAACCCGCTAATAATGCCTGTAATGTATTTAGCGGTGTCAGTAACGGTCCGATAATCAGTGACGCAATCATGATGGTGATGACGCCGCCCATCAGACCTTCCAATGTTTTTCCCGGGCTGACTTTAGGGACCACTTTTCTTCTGCCGCAGGATTTTCCCCATAAATACTGTGCAATATCGTTTGACTCGGTTAATGCCAAAAGAAATAACACCAGTAACGCCCCGCCCTGGATATTTGTGGTTGGCAACATTAATAACCAGGCGGCATGACTCAAGGCGAAAACGGTCATTATCCAGCCCCAAAAAATGGCGCTCACGGTATGCAGAAAACCAGAGGGGTCACCCACTAAAACTTGCCCGGTGGCTAATATCAGAAACCCAGCCAAAGGTATAAATAACAGAAACAGCTCAAAGCAATTAAAACCGATAAGCAAATAGTTAAGAGGAATACCCCAATATAACCAACGCGGAAAATGTACAGATATAAGCGTACAATATTCTTTCAATGCCAGAAAACTTATCAGCGCAAAAAACGTCAACGTCATCCAGCGTGGACCTGAAATCACCATTGAAAAACAAATGACGATGCCCCACCAGGTACGAATACGTAATGTAACCTCACCCCCTTTTCTCTCCGGTAACCGCCATAGCAGAAAACGGTTTATCAGCGTTGCTAAAATTAACAACGCGAAAAGTGTTGCCAGAGATTTTTCCAGCATTATATTTCAGCGCTCATAAGAAGCACACTCCGACAACGATTAATCGCAGTCCAGAGAAGCAGAATTGAAGCAATGCTCCATAAAAGATTATTCCACTGCATCCACTGTGGATAAATGGCAACGGCCAGACCCCACAGACCAAATATTAACGCGCGATCGCTTTTGCCAAATGGACCGCCATAACTGCGAACACCGTTAATCGTCTGCGCGAGTAAACCGCAAAACTCGGTCAATATGGTGCAAAATAACATGAGTATCACGAGTGATGCGTTACTTTCCGGTAAAAATAAAAATGTTAAATAGAGCGCAATATCGGAAATAACATCACCAGTCTCATTCAAAATTGCCCCAAGCCGTGTTTGCTGATTGCACTCACGCGCCAACATGCCATCCAGCGCATTGAGCGCCATACGGATAAAAAGCACGATGGGCAATAGCATAAAGAGGATGGGTTGTGCCACCAACATCAACAGCAATCCGGTAAGAAGAGAAAGCGCCAGTGCAGCAAGAGTGATGTGATTCGCTGTAACGTGGTGCTTGTAAAGCCAAAACATCGTCGGCCTTAACAGCGACTGAAAGAGCGGTTTTATCTGGTAGAGCGTCATTATCAATCCTTGATAATTCGGTTTGCGCTATGGTGCATCAATTCCCCTGACGGAGATATCGCAACACGCCGCTTCATTAAAAATTCAGAATATATCAAGGTATTGGGAACTCACTGTCAGGAATAATTATCCCCAATTAATCAAAGGGTTAAGAAATATTACGTTGTGGATCAATACAACTCATCAAGTTTTCTCATCGCTTGTTCCCGTATTGCGCGCGTCTTACCGTTAAGCGCCAGCTGGCGGACTAAATCCAGTTCAGGGTTAACAAGCTCTAACGCCAGCAAAGGATCACGTTTCAGCCTCGCCTTTAATACATCAACTGGAAAACGGGGATTATTCATCGCCACAATCCACCACTCGGGATCAATTTCTGCCGCCAGTACTGCAGGCGGTGTGTGGCGGTTGTTAAGTGCGCCGAACTTGAAAAATGTGAGATTGCTTTTCGCCAGTGTACTCCACCATATACGATCCGGTTGTTTTGCCAGTACATCCAGTTGTGCTAACGCATCGGGGTCGAGTGCATAATAGACGCGTAATGCTTCATCAACCTGCGCACGGGAGCTGTTTTCCTGCCTCAGAAAAAACTTCGCCCAAATATCATTGCGTGGCGTATTTTGCTGTAATTCCTTGAGGACAACAGCGGGTAAATTATCCCAACTAACTAATGCACTCTCTAAAAAGTCCCAGTCTTCCAAACGTATCAGGGCTGTGGCATTTAATAGCATCTGATCATCAACTTCACCGTGGCTGATAAGCTCAGACAAAATCATATCAGCGCTGGTTTCATACGCAGCTGAATCTGCTTTCGGATTATTTTTCCGATGCGATAAAGCACGTTGCCAAATTTTTTGTTTCATCGACGTGCTCAGATACTGATTTTTCGCCAGATTACTCCACCCCTCAGGATCGTTGAAACGTGTCAATAACCGTTGTAGAGCAGCGTCAGAGTGAATTACCTGCATATCCCGACAGCAAAAGTAGGCAGGGGATTTTTTCTCCATCCTTTTAACAAAATTAAACTGTAAGTTATCTGGCAATGCTAAAAATAACACACGTATTAGATCATCGTCATTCTCGAATTTTTGGTATAAATAGGCTGCAACTTTGTCACTCTCTTGTGGCGTCATCCGCAATAATTGACCATGGTGTTTCATCTCTGCCAGCTTGAACGCTAAGCTTGTGACAACATTGTTTGATGAATCGTTCGCCAACTGCATTGCCTGATTGTAGGTGAGTTGTCCTCCAGCACCGACCTGACGAATAGAGGAATCATCACTGCGGATATAGCCATCAATAATGGATTCAGGCAATAACCACGCATCTTTATAAAGCTCCTGAATGATCATATCCCAATCTCTTTTCGCCAGAGTCATTACGATATCCAGAGGGAGATTTTCACGTAGCGCAAGATTCAACGGACCGACACCATCAGGTAGACGACTCATTCGCGTCATTATTTCGACAGAGAGCGGTTCACGGTCGAGCAACCCCAGAACAACAGGCTGGTAACCCAATTGCTGATCGGTCAACTCCAGAATCTCATTGTCAGGCATATATCTCGCCATACTTTCAATCGTTTGTTCATCATTGCTATTAATAAGTTGTTTGCGTAGGTTAGCTGAAATTCCTTTAAGCCTTGGGAGAGTTCGGATTATGGCAAGATCAAATGTCGCAATATCTCGTCCTTCAAATGCAGCAACGTTGCCTTCATCCAGCATTTGCAATTCCTGCACTAACTCAGGAGAAGGCTTAGGGCGAAACAGCGCTTCTTTTTTCATCTGATTACAGACATTCCCTGCCATGCGAATATTGCTTCCCTTAAAAATTTCTTTCAGAGCATCTTCATCATTTATTAGACCCCAATAATATGCATCAGGATTTATTATCATCAGCGCTTTTTTGACATTTTCAGTGTCATTTTTGTCACTCGCACGGACCATGAATTCACTATTTGTCGAAGACGCAACAACAGGTGCAATTATGTCATTGATAAATATCCCACGCGCATTAATACTCCCCTTAATCGTAGACGGATTATCGTAATATGAGTCGATAAATACCAGTCCACTTGCATTTATCGAACCGGTAATTAACAGTGGTGAATCCGTAACTATATTCGTTGCCGTCACGTTACCGAGAATAACCCATGGATTAGAAAGAGAGAAAGTGGAAATATTACCTTTGACTGTCAAATTACCAAGAACAATCAATTTTTGATTACTCTCTATATTACCTTCTACCACTAAATCGCCACGATGCACTTTCCAGTCCGATGCAGATAAACCGAAGGGGACAAGATTCACGCTACTGTTGATAGCTTGTTCAACTTGTTGTTTATCTTCAGCGGTAGCCGCAGAAAAAAATGGTTCAATATCAACTGTATTTGCAACACATCGAAGTTCCGCCTGTACTGGAAGACTCAGCATAAACAGGGGAAGTAAACCTATCCAGCCGCAAATCCTGGCCTTAAACATATGCACTCCATGCCATTAAAAAAGAAACAAAAGGGAAATGCATCTTTCCCTTTTGTATATTCGTTATTCTCGCGAAATACCATCCAACGTAGACAACACTTCCTCAGAAAGATGCAATTTTTCAGCAGCCATATTCTCCCGTAAATGCGCAACCGAAGACGTCCCTGGGATCAGCAAAATATTCGGTGAACGTTGTAACAGCCACGCCAGCGCCACCTGCATGGGTGTTGCACCCAGGCTCGCAGCAACATCGGAAAGTGTGGACGATTGCAGCGGTGTAAAGCCCCCGAGCGGGAAGAACGGCACGTAGGCAATGCCATCGTGGGCCAAAGCATCAATCATTGCATCATCAGCACGGTGCGCGATGTTGTATTCGTTTTGCACACAGACAATTTCGGCAATCTTGCGCGCCTCTGCAACCTGCGTCGGTGTGACGTTGCTCAGGCCAATATGTTTTACCAAGCCTTGTTGTTGCATCTCTGCCAGCACGGTCAGGCTGGCCTCAATCGATCCTTCCGCTGGGCCATGACCATCCCCCATCATAACGCGCAGGTTAACCACATCCAGCACGTCCAGCCCGAGATTACGTAGATTATCGTGCACCGCTTTTTGCAGCTCTGCCGGAGAAAATGCGGGCAACCAGGATGCGTCCTCTCCACGCCGCGCACCAATTTTAGTGACAATTGTCAGGTCGTCAGAGTAAGGATAAAGCGCTTCGCGGATAATCTGATTGGTGACGTGCGGACCATAAAAGTCGCTGGTATCAATATGATTGACGCCCAATGCCAGCGCCTCACGCAGCACGGTTATAGCGACGTGGCGATCTCGTGGGGGGCCAAAAACTCCAGGACCTGCCAGTTGCATCGCGCCATAACCAAGACGGTTAACGGATTTTGTACCGAGAGTAAATGTATTGCTGCTCATCGCACCCTGCCCTGTAATAAAACGGATTAAGAAAAATCAGTATAGAAACGAAAAGAGATAAATAATGCGAAGGTGTAAACAAGATTACTGGATGAGTTGCTCTATTGTCCTGAAAGACACAAAACAAAACGCGTCACGTACCACATCCGGCAATAAAAAAACCGCAACCTGTATCAGCGTTGCGGTTTAGGGATCACATGCTAAAAATTAGAACGTTTTCTTGAAGTTCAGCATCACGCCTTTATCGCTGATGCCATCCTCTTTCCAGTTGTACGCATCCAGATTCAGCGAACTTTCTTTGCTGCTGTACTTCACGCCGACGCTTGTCAGGCTATTGATGCCGCCGCCCTTCTGACCGTCATCGACGTTAAAGTGCTGACTACCTGCGCCTGCCAGGCTTGCCGTACGCTGGCTCTTCGCGTAGCTCAGGTTCGGCCCGCCTTCCAGCGTAGCGCTAGCGCTCCAGCCGTCTTTACCTGCGTAGTCCAGTTTCAGCCCGACGATGCTGTCCACCGCCGTTTCGCTGCCACTGTTCATATTCAGGTTAAAGTCTCCGGCATTGCGCTCCTGATAGCCACCTTCCAGTGTGTGACGCAGTTTTACACCCGCATATGGCGTAACCTTCAGTCCTTCGCTCGGTTCGAAAGTCTTCGCCCCTTCGCTGCGGAACTCCAGGTACTGCTGTTTCACGTCGGTATCAGCCGTTTTGTTCGTGTTGCCAAATGCAATCGAGCGGCTGCTGTCAAGGTTGTGAACGTCGTAACGCAAGGCGTTATTCCAGTTCATGCCGTTATCGAACGACATCTGATGTTTCAGGCCAAAGAACTGGCTATAACCGCCTGTAACGCCATTATCACCCGCTTTCTGCGCACCATCACCATCGAGACGAGCGATACCGTACTCCAGACTCATCGTCTGGCTTTCGCTCAGGTCGATAGTTTTACGCAATGCCAGCATGTCGTATTCGGTATTATTACCTAACTCGGCACGCGGATCGCCTTTCGCGACAACGTTGAACGCCAGACCGTTACCCACTTTCGGCGCGGCATCTGCCAGCATACTAAAGCGGTTGCTTAACACGCGCGCTTCGCGGAATACCGTGGTCGCCTGGCTACCGCTGACCTGTTTCAGAGCACTGTTCAGTTCAGCAGTCGTGCCGACGTTCAGGCTGGTAAACAGTTCGTTGTTGGTGTAACCCGCATCCAGTGCTTTCGCGATGTCATTCACCGAGGCATCTGTTGCCACATCGGTATAAGCGTTTTTGCTCATGGTGACGTCAACGTTACCGCTGGCATCGGTGCTGCCTTTGGCAGTCCATACCACGGACGTTGAGGTGATGGCGTCAGCGTCGGTCAGGTTGCTACCTTCCACTACGTTATCAAAACTCACAATGGTGTCTGCCGTACCAGCGGTAAAGCCCGTGTTAATCTCCACGCCGTTCATGCTGGCATTGTTAACCTTCAGCTTCCCGGCGCTGCCGTTAACGTTGGTACCGACGACATAGCCGTTGAGGTTGTTCATGCTGCCACCAGCCTCATCACTTCCCGACGTTACACTAACCGTATTGGGCTTCGGCACATCCGGCAACGTATAGTCGCCATAATGCACTTCGCTGCTATTACCGTTGTTACCGTTCATACCTTCAACATTGATGCTGTCGCCCTGCTTGATCAGGCCAGAACCCGTAACCCCATCGGCAATCACCACCGTGCCGTTGTTAACCACATGACCTACTGTACCCAGTACGCTAAATGCAAACGAGTTATTAGCGAAGATATTGATGGTGCCGTTGTTCTCGATCACCGCATCTGCCGTGGCGTTGGCATTGAGTTGCATACCGATCATATCCGTGTCAGTAGTGCCTGCGGTACCGAGGTTGATGGTGCCATTGTTAACCAGCTGCGCGTTCTTATCACCTTCCATAGCCACAGCACCGGTGCCGCTGATGTTCATGATGCCGTCATTCTGGGCAATAAAGTTGCTGTGGGTGACTTTCACGGCACTGGCGCTGTCGTGATCGAAGTTGATGACCCCGTTATCCTGGTTCCAGAAGAAGGCATTCTGATCGCCGGCATTATTAGCGCTGACTACCAGTGACTTCGCAGAAACATCAATCGTTCCGTCATTGATAAAACGACCATTTCCGCCCCACATATTAACGGCTCCGTTGTGGGAAGAATTACTGATGTTCATGTGACCGGTATTATAAAGCGTACCGGACTGGTTGATGTGCACAGCATTCTTGTCGTTATCAAGAATAAACTCGCCGCGGTTATTGAAAGCAGAATTATTATTAACTTCCAGCATCCCGGTGTTGTTACCCTCACTGCTACTTCCGAGGTTCCAGGTTCCTTCGTTATTTGCCACTGCAGTACCTGTCAGCGCAGCACCTCTCATAATCGCCCCGTCAGTTTGATTATTAAAGACCCCGCCAGCCGACATCATCCGCCCTGTTACACTGCCACTATTATTGAATACCCCCGCGTTCTGCACGATTTTATTGATAGTTCCGGTGTTGTTCACTAACGAACTATCAGCACCAGCATTCATGGTAATTTGCGCAGTCATTTCTCCGGCATTATTGAGGGTTCCACCGCTAACATCGACGTTATTCGTCATCACCCCGGTATTTTTAATGACGGCCCCCTTGGCAAGTGTTACTAAGTTATTGATGATGCCACCGCTGGTATTTTCCAGAAGACCGCTTGATACCATAATTTGATCACCGGAAAGCGTTCCGCTGTTAACAACATTCCCAGCCAGCTTATCAGTCACAGCAGCAGATTTATTTAGCGTTACAGTTTCTCCGCTTCGTGTAATCGTATCGCCACCGGTATAGATCAGTGAGGTGAAATCATCTGTGTTATTGTACTCATTCCCCGATTGGCACACGCCGAAAGTGCAGATTGTACCATAGTTAACAATTGTTCCTGTGCCATCGTTATAAAACGCCTGACTAGTACCAACATTGATATTGATAACACCCGTCTGGTCGTTGATAGCAGTACCATGCTCATAAACAGCCATCCCTACCAGAGTATTTGCTGCCAGACTATCGTCATAATTACCATTTTTTTCGAGGTTAATCGTCCCCTGGTTAATAACTGTATTGCTGGCGCCATAGGCCGCCATACCTGCGCCGGCGTTATAAATAGTTATAACACCGCCCAATTGGTTAATTGCTGTTGCATTTTTCCCTGCACCACTATAACTATCAGTACCAACTCCCACACCTGTACCGAAGTCAATGGCGCTGTTGCTAGCTATATCTCGCATTGCGGTAGTGTCATTTGCATCTACCCACATAGAATCCAGTGTAATTTTACCCTGATTTTCTGCTGTTGAATCTGCTATAGCAAGCATGCCGACACTACCACGACCATACAAATCAATGATGCCGCTGTCAGTATTGATAATTGTGCTATTCGATTGAGCGACTAACCCTGTTATGCTACTGACATCGTTATTAAAAATAAATGAATTCGATGTGCCCGTTGAATACTTGTTAAATACGCTATGTCGTTCCGTCACTTTACCTGTGATCGTACCTGCATTAGTGGCGCTCCCTCCGTTAGTAGCCAGTAAAACAATGGGAGACGGTGCCGGATCTTTACCATTTTGTAATAACGAGATCGTGCCACTATTTATACCTGTTGTATTTTCACCAGTAACAAAAGCAAAACCTAAATTCTGAATTTCAACAGTACCTTTATTAACAATTTTCGCACCGGAATCAGCATAAGTAAGTTCTGGGGTTCTTGTCCCATGATGTTCAAAACTGTCAATATCCTGCATTGTTAGCGTAGCGCCACTGCCAATTTCCAGCAAAGCTTTATCCTGTACCCGAATAACCCCGGCAAACCCCAGAGGGAATTCTCCGCTGATTGTCGTATCTCCATTCAGATATACCGACGATTCACCACTAACGACAATAACGCTGGTATAACTATATCCTGTGCGCAAGGAAGCAACCTGCGACCCATCTGCAAGCGCGTTTTTCTCTCCAATCAGTTCAAGTCCACCATTCATATTAACGGTATTGCCATCGCCAATCACAACCAGACCTGACGTTTTCTCTGCGCTGCCATCAAATAAATTACTCTGACGAGAAGTAACCTCACTGTCTGATACAACAGTTAACTTTCCATCCAGCGTCACGTTATTATCACTGCCGTAAACGTTGATACCCACGGATGGATCGAAGAAATATTCCGCCGCATTGTCTGCGGTTTTATCCTTATCAACCAGAACGTTACCAGTGATATTCACTGTATTCGCATCGCCAGAAACGTTTATGCCCGTCGCTTTCTGCCCGACCACTTTTAGATCTTTTGCCGCCAGCGTCACGCTGTTATTGTTGCCATTAAGATCTACCCCGGTCGAGAAATCGCCAACCTGCATACTGCCTGCCAGCGAAACCTTCCCACTGTTGGTTGTGATGCTGAACCCTGTCGCTTCATTGCTAACGTTAACATCACCCGTATTGGATACTGTTGCCCCCTCACCGTTGATGAGCACGCCAATCGATCCAGTATCGGAAACAACAATATCTCCTTTGTTGTTAACCGTGCCGTTGTCACCAATGTTCTCAACACCATGCGCACCGCCTGTAACAGTCAGGCTACCATCCAGATTTACAATGCCGATATTGCCCGCGATTTTGGTACCCGTGGAATCTTTTCCATCAACAGTGGTTTTTCCACTGTTATTCGCGGTGGCGTCGTTACCGTTGATCTGAGTGCCGGTGCCGCCATTGGTGATAGTGCTCTCGCCTTCGTTATTGACGATGGCCTGGTCGCCGTCAACCTGGATACCGATGGACTCCGGATCGGTGACGGTCATGGTGCCCTTGTTATCCACCGTTGCGCTGTCGCCGGTGATATCAATACCGTGACCGCCGCCGCTGACATCCAGATCGCCGTCCTGAATCACTTTCCCGTTATTACCGTTGATTTCCGTACCGGTGGAATCCTTGCCGTCAACGGTGGTTTTGCCATTGTTGTTTACTGTGGCATTATCACCCGTAATAACAAGCTCACCTTTATGATTATATTGCCACTTCGTTGCGCCATCTGCGCTCACCCCTTCAAGGGCAACAGTGTTATTCGCTTCATCAATCTGCCAAAGATTAATCGTTGCCTTACGACCATTGCTATCTTGCAGAGAAATAGTCCCGTCAGCATTCTCGGTATAAGTAAAAACTGAATCGCGAATAGTTAACGTTTTTTCTGCTTTATCGAGAATAACGTCATTATTAAACGAAATCGGTTTGGGAGGTGTAGGCGTATCATCCGGATCGTCCGGTATTATCTCATCTCCGCCAGGACTTGGGGGAACTGGAGTGTCGTCTGATTCATCATCAGGGGGTGTCGGTGGGAGTGGAGAATTGTTGCGATGATGATGATCATCATCGTCGTTTAGTTCCACTACGGCTAAGGCCGTGATTAACGCAGCAGCGCCTGTGGCAAGCCATGGCATCAGGTTTTGTTCGACTAAAGGAGAGCATTCAGAGGGTAAGCGTTTAAGCTCTTCCGGACTGAGTTTTCCTGGGTCTGCCGGACAAGTCACATTGGTATTTTTCTTTTCACCTGTGGTGGTTTCTACCTCTGTGATATCTGCCGCCCAACCCTGACCACTCAGAGCTAATGCAATACAGGCCGACAATAGAGTTTTCCTTTGCATAATAAATCCTTCTGGCGAATATAAAGAAAGCCGGATGCACTAACCCGACCAATTAGTTATTTAAAACATTGAAGACATCCTATATTGCCAGTAGATTATTACCTAATCAAACATACTTTCCGATAATGCACAGTTATAATTCAGGTGAATAAATAAAAGACCATGAATATATGAATTATGTATATAATATAAATTACAAATTAAAAGCACATTCTCATTATAAATAATTATATGATGAAAAAACGGCATGAATTAATACTCAAATAAATAAAGCAGAGCTTAAACATAACTCTGCTTTATAATTAAAGGGACAAAATAATTTTACATCTGTTACTGTTTCGGTCGCAGATTCTCATCAAATACCAGGCGTTTCCTGCCAGGTTCAACTTCCCGCAATGGCTCGACTTGATGCAACGTTTGCTTACAGCGTGTCACCAGCACCTGATACTCATGCGTACCCTGCTTTTTCCATGCCAGCTCCTGCTCACTAAGTTCACGAATCGCTTTCGCCGGGCTGCCGACAATCAGATAATTAGCTGGCATTTCTGCTTTGGCTTTCACAAATGCGGATGCACCAACAATGCTGTTCTCGCCAATCACCGCACCGTCCATCACTACCGCGTTCATTCCCACTAATGCATTGCGGCGGATAATGCAGCCGTGAAGGATAGCGCTATGACCAATATGTCCATCTTCTCCTACAACAGTATCCTGCTCGGGAAAACCGTGCATAACGCAATTATCCTGAATGTTCGCGCCATCTTTCACCACGATACGACCAAAATCGCCACGCAGGCTGGCATTAGGCCCAACGTAAACGCCCTTGCCGAGAATAACATCGCCGATCAATACCGCTGTCGGATGGACAAAGCTCTCTTCTGGCACAACCGGAGTCAGACCATCTATCTGGTAAATTGGCATAACGCCTCCTGTTCAATATTCAAGCCGCCAAAACGTTGAAAATACAGGCTTCCCGGCGCAGGCAGTTCACCGACTGAGGTTTCACCTTTTTCACTAACGAACGCTAAAGCAGCAGGCGCTACGCGCTGATAAATGTTGATACACAGCTGACGCGCCGTATGCCCTGCCCAGTGAGCCGGAAGCAACTCCTCCGGCAACAATGGGTCTTTAAGGACGACACGGCGATAAAAATGGATCAGTAAAAGCTGAATATGAAATGCACGCTCCGGGGTTAACTCGTCTGCCGTCTCTTTTAACAGCGGCACCAGCGGGCGGAATGACTGAATAAAGGTTTCGTACATGGCATTTTGTTCAGTTAAATGCCAGCACTCTTCTACTCTGGCACGCAGTGCTGCGCGAGAAAGCGCCAGTGGTATTTGCGCTTCAAAACAAATCACGTTATCCGCCACCCCCGCTTCATGCAAAAGTGTCTGTACATCCGCCAGTTTTTGCGACGGCGATGCCATCAGGCTGGGTGCCAGTGCGCCAAAACCTTGCCAGATCAACTGCTTTTTGACATCAGCCAGCGTCGCTTTATCTAAACCTTCCGAGAGCAACAGGAGCCATTTACCATCCCATGCAGGTTGCTCTGCGCGATAAATTTTACTTTCTGCCCGTCGCGTCAGGCGCAAGCCTTTATCACTGAGGCTATAGAAACTGCGTCGCCCGATGCGGGAAACATCCAGCCAGCCTTCTTTATTAAGACGAAACAAAGCGGTGCGCACGAAACGCTCACCAAATCCCAGCCCTTCCAGCAAAGCAGCCAGACTACCAAGCCAGATTTCACCACCACGATGGGAAAGCGAATCACCATACAGAGAGGAGATCAAAGATGTGCCACTGACCGGAACAGCGTTTACAGCATGTTGGATAAAAGTATCAAGTTTACTCATTCGATTCAGTCTGTTGTTATTGTTGTGATTTATGAATCATAGCACAGGTCGTATCGACTTCTGGCCCTGACGCTTTACCTCACCAGGGCCAGACGACACGTCAGGCACCAACAATATTGCGCAGATCAAACACCCGACACGCCTTGCCTTCTGAACGCGGGATACTGCCACAGTTAACGATCATCACATCGGTAGAGATCCCCACCATCGACTTAATCCGATGGCGCAGCTGGTGGCATACCTGGCAACGCTGCTCATGCGTCAATGTCAGGCTACTTTCTTTCAACTCCACTTTCACAGAAAGTGAATCAAGATGCCCCCGGCGGTTCACCTCCAGTTGGTAATGCGGCGATAAATGTTCGAATTTGACAATCTCTTCTTCCAGTTGTGACGGAAAGACATTTACACCGCGAATAATCAACATGTCATCGCTGCGTCCGCTGATGCGATCCATGCGGCGCATAGTCCGCGCCGTTCCTGGTAACAGTCGGGTTAAATCACGCGTGCGGTAACGAATGACCGGCAATGCTTCTTTGGTCAGCGTGGTGAATAACAGTTCGCCATGTTCACCATCGGCAAGCGGTGTGCCGTCATGAGGATTAACAATTTCAGGATAGAAATGATCTTCCCAAATGGTTGGGCCGTCGGTAGTTTCCAGACACTCCATCGCCACCCCCGGCCCCATCACTTCTGACAGGCCATAAATATCCAGTGCGGTGATCCCCAGGCGACGCTCAATTTCTTTACGCATGGCCTGTGTCCACGGCTCAGCACCAAACACTCCAACCCGCAGCGAGCAACCGCTGGCATCACCGCCCAACTGCCGCTCCAGCTCTTCAATCAGGTTAAGGCAATAAGATGGCGTAACCATGATCATATCTGGTTGAAAATCACGGATCAGTTGCGCTTGTTTTTCTGTCTGCCCGCCAGACATCGGGATCACCGTAGCGCCCAGACGTTCGGCACCATAGTGCGCACCCAGCCCACCAGTAAACAGCCCGTAACCATAGGCGACATGAATTTTGTCTTTGGGCGTGCCACCCGCCGCACGCAACGAACGCGCTACAATATTGGCCCAGTTATCAATATCGTTTTGCGTATAGCCGACAACTGTCGGTTTACCTGTGGTTCCCGAAGAAGCATGAATGCGCACCACTTGTTCCATCGGCACGGCAAAGGTGTCGAAAGGATAGTTGTCGCGCAGATCCTGTTTGGTGGTACAGGGAAATTTACGCAGGTCTGAAAGTTCCCTGAAATCATCAGGATGTACGCCTGCTGCGTTGAATTTGCGCCGATACATCGGGACATTTTCATACGCGTGTTTGAGCGTCCATTTCAGACGCTGTGTTTGTAACGCCTGTAACTCATCAACAGACGCGGTTTCAATCGGGTCAAGCTTTGTATTGGTTATCATTGTAGGGTACTCGCAGGTTGATATGCTCAAACACGCTCCAGAATCATGGCGATGCCCTGACCGACACCGATGCACATGGTGCACAATGCGTAACGACCGTTACGCCGATGCAGCTCATGGCTGGCAGCCAGTGCCAGGCGGGCACCACTCATTCCCAACGGATGGCCTAAGGCGATAGCGCCTCCGTTGGGGTTAACATGTGGGGCATCATCAGGCAGCCCCAATTCGCGTAGTACACCCAACGCCTGGGCCGCGAATGCTTCGTTCAGTTCAATCACGTCCATATCGTGAATACTCAGCCCCGCGCGTTCCAGCACCCGGCGAGTTGCAGGCACCGGACCAAGCCCCATCAGGCGCGGTTCCACCCCGGCGGTTGCCATGGCTACGATACGCGCTCGCGGTGTCAGTCCTTGCGCTGCTGCCATCTGTTCACTGGCAATAATCAACGCAGCGGCTCCGTCATTCACCCCGGAGGCATTGCCTGCGGTGATCACTCCATTGGCACGAAATGGTGCTTTTAGTCCACGTAACTGTTCCAGCGTCGTTTCCGGGCGCAAATGCTCGTCATGTTGTATTTCTGTTACAACACCTTTCTTATTTTTCAACACAACCGGAACAATCTCTTCAGCTAAAATGCCTGAAGATTGCGCTTTTGCCGAACGTTGCTGACTGCGTAGCGCAAAACTATCTTGATCTTCTCGCGAGATTTTTAACAGTTCAGCTACATTCTCTGCCGTTTCCGGCATGCTGTCAGTTCCAAATTGTTGAGCCATGAGCGGGTTCACAAATCGCCAGCCAATAGTGGTATCAAACATCTCAGCCTGACGAGAAAATGCACTGGTTGCCTTGCCCATAACAAACGGTGCCCGAGACATTGACTCCACGCCACCGGCGATCAGCAAATCGCCATCGCCCGCTTTAATCGCCCGTGCGGCGAACCCCAGTGCGTCCAGCCCGGAACCACACAAGCGGTTAATGGTTGTGCCGGAAACACTCTGCGGCAGCCCCGCCAGTAAAGTCGCCATCCGGGCTACGTTACGGTTATCTTCTCCCGCCTGATTAGCACAGCCGAGGATCACATCATCGATACACTCCGCATCGAGACGCGGGTTTCGCACCAGCAGCTCCCGCAAAGGGATAGCAGCCAGATCGTCAGCCCGAACACCTGATAATGCCCCGCCGTAGCGACCAATTGGCGTACGAATTCCGTCACAGATAAAGGCTTCACGCATCAGGCTTCTCCTGTAATGGTGCCGCCGATGCGGTGAGATTTACCGCGAAACAGCGCAACCGTTTTTTGTTGTTGGTTAACAATTTCGATGTCGTAAACACCGGTTTGCTTGCCCTGATGACGTACCTGCGCAGTAGCAGTTAAGGTGTCTCCGGCAAAGCCTGGACGTAAAAAATCAATCGTGCAGGCAGAAGCGACGGCTGCCAGCCCCTGGCTATTGCAGGCGTAGGCAAAGGCAGTATCAGCCAGTGAAAATAGCTGCCCGCCGTGGCAACTTTGATGACCGTTAAGCATTTGTGCAGTGACGGTCATGGTCACTACAGCAAAGCCTTCATCCATTGAGATAATGTCGATGCCAAGCGCTTTGGCGCAGGCATCGTTCTCATACATTGCATGGGCATTTTGCCAGGCCTTATGACTCATAACCGCTCTCCAGAAGCGCCCGTTGGCGCAGCAATGAACATGGGCGATAGCGTTCTTCGCCATAGTGATGCTGTAGATTTTCAAGGAGCCTTAATATTCGCTGCCAGCCAAGTTGCGCTCCCCAGGCAAGTGGGCCATATGGATAATTCACCCCAAGACGCATGGCGGTATCGATATCCTGTTCAGAGGCCACGCCTTTTTGAAGCGCATCAAGGGCTTCATTGATGATCATTGCTACCGTTCGCCAAATCAGCATTCCTGGGTAATCTGCAATTTGCAGCACTGTTTTGCCCTGCTGTTGCAGGTAATAAATGGCCTTGCGGGTCGCTGAGTCCGGGTTCACCGCTGCAGCAGCAATGGTCACCACCTTGCCCGCCATTTTATCGATCACTACCACCGGGCGTGCCAGTCGTATTGCCAGCGCCTGTGCCGTCTCGCCTTGTGTCTCAATCAATAAAACATCGTCAATTTCCGTGACACCGTCACTTTTCTTTTCTACTTTCATTGGGCTAAAACTGTCGCTTACCGCTTCCAGGCCAACAACTGCCTCACGTTCCGCGCGCCAGTCGTACACGCCCAGCCCACTTTTCTTGCCCAACCGTCCACCAATCACCAGTTCCTGTTGCACCAGCGAAGGTAAAAAACGACGCTCCTGCCAGAAAGCGTTAAACACCGAACAGGTGACAGCAAAATTGACGTCCTGACCAATCAGATCGGTTAATTCCAGCGGCCCCATCGGGAAACCAGCGCCATCGCGAAGTGCAGCGTCAATCACTTCTGGTGCAGCAACCTGCTCTTCCAGTGCCCGCCAGGCCTCGGAATAATAAGGACGCGCAACACGGTTAACGATAAATCCAGGAGTCGAATGACAGCGCACAGGCTGCTTACCCCAACTCAACGTTAGTTCACACAACTGCTCAACAACTTCCGCCGCCGTTGCCAGCCCACTGACCACCTCCACCAATTTCATCACCGGTGCCGGGTTAAAAAAATGCAGCCCCGCAACACGTTCAGGATTTTTTATCTCCGCAGCAATCGCGGTTATAGAGATTGACGAAGTGTTAGTGGTCAATAGCGTTTGTGGCGGGCAAACTTCCGCCAGCTGTGCAAAGAGCGCTTTTTTGACTTCCAGACGTTCAGACGCCGCTTCAATGACCAGGTCCGCAGCTGCCAGCGCGTGAATATCGGTCACCGGGATCAGGCGTTTCAATGTGCGTTCACAGGTTTCAGCAGTCAGTTTTCCCCGCGTCACGCGTGAATTTAGCCGCGCGTGTATCCCGTCGATTGCGCGGGTCAGCGCTTCAGCAGAAATGTCATACAGTAAAACCTGGTGTCCATGACTGGCAGCAACTTCAGCAATGCCTGCCCCCATGGTGCCGCTCCCAATCACTGCCACAGTTTGCACATTTATCATCATGCTATTTCCCCATGAACTGCGGTGAGCGTTTAGCCAGGAACGCACTGACACCTTCACGATAATCTGCGCTCCGTCCGGCAAGTCGCTGATAGTCACGTTCCAGATCCAGTTGCGTATCGAGCGTATTGGTTTCAGCGCTATTTATCGCTTGCTTGATAAGTCCAAGACCAAATGTCGGTTGTGTCGCCAGATGCCGTGCCAGCTGTTGCGCGGTATCTGCCAGCGTTTCATCATCAACAACCTGCCAGATCATCCCCCATTCGTGCGCCTGTTCAGCACTCAGTTGATTCCCCAGCAGTGCCAGCCCCATGGCGCGCGCTCGCCCAGCAACGCGTGGCAGTAACCAGGTTCCACCGCAATCGGGTACTAAGCCTAACTTACTAAACGCCATGACGAATTTTGCTGAACGGGCAGCAATAACGATGTCGCACCCCAGTGCCAGTGTTGCGCCAGCCCCTGCCGCCACGCCATTGACTGCACAGATCACCGGTTTTGGCAGTTTTGCCAGGCGACGTACCAGCGGGTTATAGAAACGCTCCACTGACATCCCTAAATCCGGTGCGGGGCCTGTGGGATCAACATTACGATCGTTAAGATCCTGACCAGCACAAAATCCGCGCCCGGCACCTGTAATTAACAGGCAATGGATAGTGTCGTCGCGCTCGGCCTGTTTCAGGCTCTCTGCGAGTTGTGCGTGCATCTCATCATTAAAACTGTTCAGGCGTTCCGGGCGGTTGAGCGTTAGTGTCATCACGCCCTTTTCTACATGACTGAGGATGAATTCCATCATTAGCGTCCTTTAAAGTCAGGCGAGCGTTTTTGTAAGAAAGCAGAGATGCCTTCATGACGATCTTCTGTTGCCGCCAGCAAGGTGAATAACTGTCGCTCCTGGGCAAGTCCGGCTTGCAAAGCCACTTCCTGCGACTGGCGCAGCGCTTGCTTTGCCGCTTGTAAGGCCAGCGGCGAGTGACGTGCCATTTTCGATGCCAGCTGTAAGGCGTATTCGAGGGTTAAATCGCTGGGGAATACGTCGCTAACCAGCCCGGCCTGCTGTGCTTGCCGGGCGGTGATGCTTTCTCCGCTCAGCACCATTTTGCTGGCTAACGATTTACCGACACTACGGATTAAACGTTGCGTTCCGCCTGCGCCAGGCATGATGCCGAGAGTGATTTCCGGCAACCCAAAACGCGCGTTCTCTCCGGCAACCACCACATCGCACAACAATGCCAGTTCGCAACCCGCCCCAAGCGCGTAACCGTTGACGGCTGCGATGAGTGGTTTATTAAAGGCCTGCAATCGCGCCCATAGCTGCGGACGTGTATCGTTTAAGGTGGCCGCGAGATCTTTTTCCGCCATTTCGTTGAGATCGGCCCCGGCGGCAAAAAAGCGTGCATTACCGGTAATCACACAGACCGAAATGCTGGTATCGATAGCCGCAGCTTCCAGCTCATTTACCAGTTGCGTCAGCAGGGCATTATTTAGCGCATTACGTGCGGCGGGACGGTTAAGGGTCAGCAACAATACTCGTTGCTGACGGCTGACGATCAGTTCGCTCATGCCATCCCCTTCGCGTCAAAGTCAACCACCACATCGCTGGTCAGCGGCAGTGCCTGGCAACTCAACACATAGCCTGCGGCCAGTTCATCCGGTTCCAGACTGTAATTGGTTTCCATCGCCACTTTGCCACGCAGCACTTTGCATTTGCAGGTCGCACAGACGCCGCCTTTGCAGGCATAGGGCAGATCCGCCCCCTGGCGCAATGCCGCATCGAGAATGCTTTCATCGTCGGCATTAAGCACGATTTCCCGATCCCGCCCATCCTGACGTACAGTCACTTTTTGTCCGTCACTTTGCACGTTAACGCTACGTTTGACGCGCGTGCCAGGCGTATTAAACCGCTCCAGATGAATCGCTTTTTCTGGCATTCCCAGTGCTTTTAAGGCGGTTTCCGCGTCATCCATCATCGCCGCCGGACCACAAATAAACGCCTCATCATAAAGACGAAAATTAATGAGCGAGGCCCCAAGTGACTGTAATTTTTCACCGTCAATACGCCCGTGAAGCAGATCGCTGTCGAGGGTTTCCTGACTGAAAATGCACAACAACTGTAAACGCTGAGGATATTTGTCTTTCAGGTCTGCCAGTGCCTGGCGAAACATCATGCTCTGGCTGGTACGGTTACCGTAGATCAGGGTGAACTGACTTTCAGGCTCGGTTTGTAAAGTGGTGGCGATAATCGCCAGCATTGGCGTAATACCTGATCCTGCTGCAATTGCCAGATAGCGGCCCTGGCGTTCGGCCTGCGGCTGATAGCCGAAATGCCCCTGCGGCACCATGACCTCCAGCGTCATACCCTGGCGGATGTGTTCGCGGGCATAGCGGGAGAAACGTCCGCCTTCAATGGCTTTCACCGCCACACTAATTTCGCCAGGCAGATAGCTGCGGCAAATGGAGTAACAACGGCGTAATTCTTCACCATCAAAGCTGGCTTTTAAGGTCAAATGTTGACCGGGGCGAAAGCGATACGCCTCCTGCAAAGGCTGGGGCACCGCAAAGGTAATGGTCACCGCATCACGGGTTTCCGGCTCCACTTTTGCCACCGTTAAGGAATGAAACGTTGTCATGGCATCCTCAAATACATTTGAAATAATCGAAAGGTTCGCGGCAACTATCGCAGCGATACAATGCTTTGCAGGCCGTGGAACCAAATTCACTGATAAGTGTGGTATGGACGCTGGCACAGCGCGGGCAACGTACTTCTGGCGGCAAATGGGCATGGCAACTGTGTCCGGCGGGCGGGCTAATGCCATACTGTCGCAGACGCTCACGGGCATCGGGGGTCATCCAGTCGGTGGTCCATGCCGGGTCGAGTTGCAGCACAACCTGAACGGGGGTAAACCCGTGGGTTGTCATTGCCTCACGTATCGCGCCAATCAAATGTTCCGTTGCCGGACAACCGGAATAAGTCGGCGTAAAGCCGATCACCCATCCTTCTCCCATCTGTGTCACATTACGCACCATGCCTAAATCGGTAATGGTCAGCACCGGGATCTCCGGGTCCGGGATCTGGCTGAGTAGCGCCCATATCTCATGCACCTGCGGCGGTGCAATGGTGGCCAGACGTTGCATACCCATCTCCTCTGTTACCACTGCTGACCGGGCAAGACACGCTGGAGATACTGCATTTCTGCCAGCATGGGCCCAAGGTGTTCGGTATGCAGTCCTTTTTTACCGCCAGTGCGATACGCCTGCTCTTGCGGTACGTTCAATGTGGCTTCGTTGATCCCGGCAAAAACTTCGGCTTCCCACGCTGCGCGTAAAGTGCGTGGGTCAACCGCAATACCCTCTTCACTCAGTGCAATATCAATCTCGTCGGCATCGAACAGTTCGGCGGTAAAACGCCACAACTTGTTGATGGCCTGCTGCATCTTTTGCCCTGATACGTCAGTACCATTGCCCAGTCGCTCCAGCCAGCCACGACTAAAACGCAGGTGATAACGCGCTTCTTTAATTGCTTTGGCAGAAATCGCCGCCAGTTGCGGCTCGCGGCTTTCCATCAGACGGGTAAAGAGCGCCACATGCCATGCATCGATGAAATACTGGCGTGCAATGGTGTCGGCAAAATTGCCGTTTGGTTGTTCAACCAACAATAAGTTGCTGAACTGGCGCTCGTCTCGGGTGAAGGCCAGGGTATCTTCATCGCCTTCTCCCGCTAATTCAGCGGCATACGATAAGAAGTTGCGTGCCTGACCTAATAAATCGAGGCCAATGTTTGCCAGTGCGAGATCGATTTCCAGTTCCGGTGCATGACCGCACCATTCCCCCAACCGCTGGGAGAGCACCAGGCAGTTATCGCCCAGGCGCAAGGTGTAAGCCGTTAACTGATTCATTTCCAACCTCACATGTGCTCAATGCCATCAGGGATGGAGTAAAACGTTGGATGGCGATAGACCTTGCTTTCAGCCGGATCAAAAAATTCACCGCGTTCTTCCGGTTGCGAGGCAACAATTTCACTCGCCTTCACCACCCAAATTGAACATCCTTCGCTACGACGGGTGTAAGCATCACGGGCATTTTCCAGTGCCATCCGCTCATCGGCAGCATGTAAACTGCCAACATGGCGGTGTGATAAGCCCTGTTTGCCACGCACGAAAACTTCGTATAACGGCCAGTAAACATTACTCATTTTGAATCTCCTTATGCGACCTTACGGGCATGTTGTTTTTGTGCATGGGCCAGCGCTGCTTCCCGTACCCAGGTACCTTCTTCCCAGGCTTTACGTTTGGCGTCGAGCCGCTCCTGATTACAAATTCCGCGACCGTTTATCACTTCGTTAAACTCCTGCCAGTCGATCTCACCAAAGCGGTAGTGCCCGCTTTCAGTATCAAAATGCAGATCCGGGTCAGGAACGGTCATACCGAGCATTTCAACCTGTGGAACGGTGTTATCCACGAAACGCTGGCGGAGTTCGTCGTTGGTGAAACGTTTGATTTTCCAGGCGAGACTTCTGGCGCTGTTTGGCGAGTTATCATCGTTTGGCCCGAACATCATTAAGGCTGGCCACCAGAAACGGTTAATGGCGTCTTGCAACATCTGCTTTTGAGCTTCGCTGCCCTGCGCCAGTGCCATGCAGGCTTCAAACCCCTGACGCTGGTGAAAACTCTCTTCTTTGCAGATTTTCACCATTGCTCTGGCATACGGGCCATAAGAAGTGCGGCATAACGCCACCTGATTGACGATCGCTGCGCCATCCACCAGCCAGCCGATAACACCGATATCAGCCCAACTCAATGTCGGATAATTAAAGATGGAGGAATATTTCATCCGTCCGTCGAGCATTTTTTGGTAGATGTCTTCTCTGGCGCAGCCCAGTGTTTCGGCGGCGCTATAGAGATACAGGCCATGACCTGCTTCATCCTGCACTTTGGCTAACAGAATGGCTTTACGCCGCAAGGTTGGTGCGCGAGTGATCCAGTTACCTTCAGGCAACATACCAACAATCTCGGAGTGCGCATGCTGCCCAATCTGGCGGATCAATGTCTTTCGGTAAGCATCGGGCATCCAGTCCTGCGGCTCGATAGCCGTTTCCTGGGCTATCCGTTGCTCAAAGCGTTCTTCTTGGGTCACGTCATCACCTTTACGATTCCAGTTTTTGTGATTTAATTAAAAACACGAATCACGTTGTTTTGTAAAAGTTACACAATGGTTAACTAAAATCACAAATTTTGTATGTTTGAACTGTGACGGATTTCGCACCATATTTTTATAAATCATTATTTATCAGTGCATTAATGTTTTCCGCAGTTGCTATACAGATCGCATAGTTAACATTTCGTTAAAAGATCCCTTGCTTTTTATGATTCGCGATTTAACTATTAGCAACAGAAATGTGAAACATCTGGAGAGTAGCGATGCAGCAGTTAGCCAGTTTCTTATCCGGTACCTGGCAGTCTGGCCGGGGCCGTAGCCGTTTGATTCACCACGCCATTAGCGGCGAGGCATTATGGGAAGTGACCAGTGAAGGTCTTGATATGGCGGCTGCCCGCCAGTTTGCCATTGAAAAAGGTGCCCCCGCCCTCCGCGCGATGACCTTTATCGAACGTGCGGCGATGCTTAAAGCGGTCGCTAAACATCTGCTGAGTGAAAAAGAGCGCTTCTATGCTCTTTCTGCGCAAACAGGCGCAACGCGGGCAGACAGTTGGGTTGATATTGAAGGCGGTATTGGGACGTTATTTACTTACGCCAGCCTCGGTAGCCGGGAGCTGCCTGACGATACGCTGTGGCCGGAAGATGAATTGATCCCCTTATCGAAAGAAGGTGGATTTGCCGCGCGCCATGTACTGACCTCAAAGTCAGGCGTGGCAGTGCATATTAACGCCTTTAACTTCCCCTGCTGGGGAATGCTGGAAAAGCTGGCACCAACGTGGCTGGGCGGAATGCCAGCCATCATCAAACCAGCTACCGCGACGGCCCAACTGACTCAGGCGATGGTGAAATCAATTGTCGATAGTGGTCTTGTTCCCGAAGGCGCAATTAGTCTGATCTGCGGTAGTGCGGGCGACCTTTTGGATCATCTGGACAGCCAGGATGTGGTGACTTTCACGGGGTCCGCGACGACCGGACAGATGCTGCGAGTTCAGCCAAATATCGTTGCCAAATCTATCCCCTTCACGATGGAAGCTGATTCCCTGAACTGCTGCGTACTGGGCGAAGATGTCACCCCGGATCAACCGGAGTTTGCGCTGTTTATTCGTGAAGTTGTGCGTGAGATGACCACAAAAGCCGGGCAAAAATGTACGGCAATCCGGCGGATTATTGTGCCGCAGGCATTGGTTAATGCTGTCAGTGATGCTCTGGTTGCGCGATTACAGAAAGTCGTGGTCGGTGATCCTGCACAGGAAGGTGTGAAAATGAGCGCACTGGTAAATGCTGAACAGCGTGCTGATGTGCAGGAAAAAGTGAACACATTGCTGGCTGCAGGATGCGAGATTCGCCTCGGTGGTCAGGCGGATTTATCTGCTGCGGGTGCATTCTTCCCGCCAACCTTATTGTACTGTCCGCAGCCGGATGAAACACCGGCGGTACATGCAACAGAAGCCTTTGGCCCTGTCGCAACGCTGATGCCAGCACAAAACCAGCAACATGCTCTGCAACTGGCTTGTGCAGGCGGCGGTAGCCTTGCGGGAACGCTGGTGACGGCTGATCCGCAAATTGCGCGTCAGTTTATTGCCGACGCGGCACGTACGCATGGGCGAATTCAGATCCTCAATGAAGAGTCGGCAAAAGAATCCACCGGGCATGGCTCCCCACTGCCACAACTGGTACATGGTGGGCCTGGTCGCGCAGGAGGCGGTGAAGAATTAGGTGGTTTACGAGCGGTGAAACATTACATGCAGCGAACCGCTATACAGGGTAGCCCGTCGATGCTTGCCGCTATCAGTAAACAGTGGGTGCGTGGTGCGAAAGTCGAAGAAGATCGTATTCATCCGTTCCGCAAATATTTTGAGGAGCTGCAACCAGGCGACAGCCTGCTGACTCCCCGCCGCACAATGACAGAGGCCGATATTGTTAACTTTGCTTGCCTCAGCGGCGATCATTTCTATGCACATATGGATAAGATTGCTGCTGCCGAATCTATTTTCGGTGAGCGGGTGGTGCATGGGTATTTTGTGCTTTCTGCGGCTGCGGGTCTGTTTGTCGATGCCGGTGTCGGTCCGGTCATTGCTAACTACGGGCTGGAAAGCTTGCGTTTTATCGAACCCGTAAAGCCAGGCGATACCATCCAGGTGCGTCTCACCTGTAAGCGCAAGACGCTGAAAAAACAGCGTAGCGCAGAAGAAAAACCAACAGGTGTGGTGGAATGGGCTGTAGAGGTATTCAATCAGCATCAAACCCCGGTGGCGCTGTATTCAATTCTGACGCTGGTGGCCAGGCAGCACGGTGATTTTGTCGATTAATCGGTGAATGAAGGGCAACGGCGAATAGTTGCCCTTTTATTTCACTAAGTTTTGTGACGTTGTCACATTATGCATGATGTGTACATCTATTTTCAGGGCATCCACTGTATGAAAAGCTGGCACACCTGCCAAACAACCTGGCAGGTGCAGGCAATCCCCTTTGCATCAGTACTGATAATGTGAACCTGACTAAACCGCCCACAGAGCGCGGTTGCTAACAAGAACACAACATCTGACGAGGTTAATAATGGGAAGCCCCTCTCTGTATTCTGCCCGTAAAACAACCCTGGCGTTGGCAGTCGCCTTAAGTTTCGCCTGGCAAGCGCCGGTATTTGCCCACGGTGGTGAAGCGCATATGGTGCCAATGGATAAAACGCTTAAAGAATTTGGTGCCGATGTGCAGTGGGACGACTACGCCCAGCTCTTTACCCTGATTAAAGATGGCGCGTACGTGAAAGTGAAGCCTGGTGCGCAAACAGCAATTGTTAATGGTCAGCCTCTGGCACTGCAAGTACCGGTAGTGATGAAAGACAATAAAGCCTGGGTTTCTGACACCTTTATTAACGATGTTTTCCAGTCCGGGCTGGATCAAACCTTTCAGGTAGAAAAGCGCCCTCACCCACTTAATGCGCTAACTGCGGACGAAATTAAACAGGCCGTTGAAATTGTTAAAGCTTCCGCGGACTTCAAACCCAATACCCGTTTTACTGAGATCTCCCTGCTACCGCCAGATAAAGAAGCTGTCTGGGCGTTTGCGCTGGAAAACAAACCGGTTGACCAGCCGCGCAAAGCCGACGTCATTATGCTCGACGGCAAACATATCATCGAAGCGGTGGTGGATCTGCAAAACAACAAACTGCTCTCCTGGCAACCCATTAAAGACGCCCACGGTATGGTGTTGCTGGATGATTTCGCCAGTGTGCAGAACATTATTAACAACAGTGAAGAATTTGCCGCTGCCGTGAAGAAACGCGGTATTACTGATGCGAAAAAAGTGATTACCACGCCGCTGACCGTAGGTTATTTCGATGGTAAAGATGGCCTGAAACAAGATGCCCGGTTGCTCAAAGTCATCAGCTATCTTGATGTCGGTGATGGCAACTACTGGGCACATCCCATCGAAAACCTGGTGGCGGTCGTTGATTTAGAACAGAAAAAAATCGTTAAGATTGAAGAAGGTCCGGTAGTTCCGGTGCCAATGACCGCACGCCCATTTGATGGCCGTGACCGCGTTGCTCCGGCGGTTAAGCCTATGCAAATCATTGAGCCTGAAGGTAAAAATTACACCATTACTGGCGATATGATTCACTGGCGGAACTGGGATTTTCACCTCAGCATGAACTCTCGCGTCGGGCCGATGATCTCCACCGTGACTTATAACGACAATGGCACCAAACGCAAAGTCATGTACGAAGGTTCTCTCGGCGGCATGATTGTGCCTTACGGTGATCCTGATATTGGCTGGTACTTTAAAGCGTATCTGGACTCTGGTGACTACGGTATGGGCACGCTAACCTCACCAATTGCTCGTGGTAAAGATGCCCCGTCTAACGCAGTGCTCCTTAATGAAACCATCGCCGACTACACTGGCGTGCCGATGGAGATCCCTCGCGCTATCGCGGTATTTGAACGTTATGCCGGGCCGGAGTATAAGCATCAGGAAATGGGCCAGCCCAACGTCAGTACCGAACGCCGGGAGTTAGTGGTGCGCTGGATCAGTACAGTGGGTAACTATGACTACATTTTTGACTGGATCTTCCATGAAAACGGCACTATTGGCATCGATGCCGGTGCTACGGGCATCGAAGCGGTGAAAGGTGTTAAAGCGAAAACCATGCACGATGAGACGGCGAAAGATGACACGCGCTACGGCACGCTTATCGATCACAATATCGTGGGTACTACATACCAACATATTTATAATTTCCGCCTCGATCTGGATGTAGATGGCGAGAATAACAGCCTGGTGGCGATGGACCCAGTGGTAAAACCGAATACTGCCGGTGGCCCACGCACCAGTACCATGCAAGTTAATCAGTACAACATCGGCAATGAACAGGATGCCGCACAGAAATTTGATCCGGGCACGATTCGTCTGTTGAGTAACCCGAACAAAGAGAACCGCATGGGCAATCCAGTTTCCTATCAAATTATTCCTTATGCAGGTGGTACTCACCCGGTAGCAAAAGGTGCCCAGTTCGCGCCGGACGAGTGGATCTATCATCGTTTAAGCTTTATGGACAAGCAGCTTTGGGTAACGCGTTATCATCCTGGCGAGCGTTTCCCGGAAGGCAAATATCCGAACCGTTCTACTCATGACACCGGTCTTGGACAATACAGTAAGGATAACGAGTCGCTGGACAACACCGACGCCGTTGTCTGGATGACCACCGGCACCACACATGTGGCCCGCGCCGAAGAGTGGCCGATTATGCCGACCGAATGGGTACATACTCTGCTGAAACCATGGAACTTCTTTGACGAAACGCCAACGCTAGGGGCGCTGAAGAAAGATAATTGATTGTTTCAGACTAAAAAAACGGCACCAGGTGCCGTTTTTTACTTATGAGCGAACAAGATTAATACCGTACACACACCGACTTAGTTTCACACCAACCGTCCAGCCAGTCGGGGCCAAAATCACGGCCTGTTCCTGACTGCTTCATCCCACCAAACGGTAAGTTAGCGTCAATTAAGGTATGACTGTTTACCCACACCGTCCCTGCCTGTAAGCGATCGCTATATTCCAGAGCCTGGGAGAGATTTTGCGTCCAGACACTGGCAGTTAAGCCATATTCCGTGTCGTTTGCCAGTTGTAACGCCTCTTCTCCATCCGCTACTCGCACCAGGTTAACCACCGGACCAAACACCTCTTCACGAGTTAAGCGCAATTTAGCATCGGGATTTACCACCAGCGTTGGCGCAACATAATACCCCTCTCCGGCTGGTCCATTCGATCCGCGAATCAGCTCTGCTTGCTGTGCCTGCGCATCGTCGAGGAATGAACACACTTTGCCGCAGTGCGCACGAGAAACCAAAGGGTTAATCTGTGCAACAGGTGACATCCCCGGTCCCACTTGCAACGATTTTACCGCCTGCTCAAATCCACTAACCAGCGTGTCAAACAACGGCGCTTCAATATAAATTCGCGAACTGGCGGCGCATACTTGCCCTTGATTCAGGAAGCTTCCGGTCATCAAGCCTTCAATAACCCATTGCGGATCAGCATCTTTTAATACAATTGCCGGGTTTTTACCGCCCAGTTCCAGCGTTACACGCGTTAAGCGATCAGCAGCAGTTCTGGCAATACCTTTTCCCGTCGCGGTTGAACCGGTAAAACTGATTTTCGCAACATGAGGATGTGACGTCAGGGCCGCGCCGCATACAGCACCTGACCCGGTGACGACATTAAAAACGCCATCAGGGATACCAGCCTCGCTGGCCAGTTCCGCCACGCGCAACATCGTCAGTGGCGTGGTTTCCGAAGGCTTAATCACGATTGAACAGCCTGCTGCCAGTGCTGGCATCACCTTCCACATGCCAATCATCAACGGAAAGTTCCATGGCACAATTCCCGCTACCACGCCAACCGGCTCTTTACGCGTCCAGGCCTGATAACGCGCCCCCTGGGGTAAGGGAATCGACAAGTCCAGCGTTTTACCCGCGATTTTGGTCGTTAACCCGGCGGTATAACGCATCCAGTTCAGCGTACAGCCCACTTCAAAAGCACGGGAAATGGCAATTGACTTGCCTTGCTCCAGGGTTTCCAGTTGCGCCAGCTCCTCACTGTGCTGCTCCACCAGATCAGCAAAACGTAGCAGAATACGTTCACGCTCTGCGGGTAATCGCCCGGCCCAGCGACGCGAGACAAAGGCCCGCCAGGCAGACATGACTGCGTTATCTACATCCGCTTCGTTGGCATCAGCAGTAGACGCAATTTCTTGCCCGGTGGCCGGATCAAAGATCGCCAACCGTTTTTCACTTTGTGCGGGGCCAGGACGACCATCAATATAAAGACCGTGTTGACGATCGAGAAACTGTTGGACCTGGCTTAATACTGCTACATGCGGCTCTGTCATCACTTTTCCTTATTATTTACCCAGTGTGATTTCAGTGTACGCAGCGACAAGAAAAGTCACTTTTTTCGCTGTGACATTCGCTTTGTCAGCTGTGACAAGCTCCGCAAATCGTGACAATAACCGCTTATGTCTCTATGCCTGACAAGACTTATTTCCTATAGTCAGGCTCATTAGCTTCGTTTATTGCAACACAAATGCAACAATAAAAATACATTTCACAGAGCGAAAACGTGCCATGAACCCCGCAATGGATAATGAGTTTCAGCAATGGCTTTCCCAAATCAATCAGGTATGCGGAAATTTTACCGGACGCCTGCTGACTGAGCGTTACACGGGTGTACTGGACACGCATTTTGCCAAAGGACTAAAGCTGAGTACCGTGACAACCAGCGGGGTGAATTTATCCCGCACCTGGCAGGAAGTAAAAGGCAGCGACGATGCCTGGTTTTACACCGTTTTTCAGCTTAGTGGTCAGGCAATAATGGAGCAGGATGAGCGTCAGGTGCAGATTGGCGCAGGCGATATTACGTTACTCGATGCCTCACGCCCCTGTTCGCTTTACTGGCAGGAGTCTTCTAAACAGATTTCATTACTTTTGCCACGCACTCTGCTGGAACAATATTTTCCCCATCAAAAACCTGTCTGCGCAGAAAGACTGGACGCTGACTTACCCATGGTGCAACTCAGTCATCGTCTGTTACAGGAAAGCATGAATAACCCGGCACTTTCTGAAACAGAAAGTGAAGCTGCGCTACAGGCGATGGTGTGTCTGCTGCGCCCGGTACTTCATCAGCGGGAATCTGTCCAACCTCGCCGTGAACGTCAGTTTCAAAAAGTGGTTACGTTGATAGACGATAATATTCGCGAAGAGATATTACGCCCGGAGTGGATAGCCGCAGAGACGGGTATGTCAGTACGTAGTTTGTACCGAATGTTTGCCGATAAAGGTTTGGTCGTCGCGCAATATATTCGTAACCGTCGTCTCGATTTTTGTGCAGATGCGATTCGCCATGCCGCAGATGATGAAAAACTGGCAGGCATCGGCTTTCATTGGGGATTTTCTGACCAGAGTCATTTTTCAACGGTATTTAAGCAACGCTTTGGGATGACGCCAGGCGAGTATCGACGTAAATTCCGCTAACTAATTCGCGTTGCATGTACTGCAACGCCAATTAGTTAAAACAGATATTTGACTACGCATATTTCAGGGCAAAAGGCAATTTGACAGGAGTTTTTGAATATTCACCTTGTTTCCGGAAAATAGATTAATCGCCTTCTCCTGTAGCGTTATCCCGATATTGCGGTTTTGCTATTAAGATTTTCGCATCCATTTACCGTTTATCCCTTGTACATATTCCCCCGGTTTGGCCCGAGCTACGAGCTTTTGCCCGGCGAGTTTCGCGATATCATCTGCAGACACATTATTTTGCTTTGCCAGTTGTTGGTAACTCGCTTTACGTTCGGCATTAATGTCGGTTACTAATTTCTCTGTTTCAGCATCCGTTTTCAGCGCAACCAAATAACCATAAAATGTTTCACCTACTCGCCCCTGAGTTCTGGCTTCATCCAGAGTCAATGCCATTACATTGCTGCTTACCAGCCCAACAAGAAACGCACAAAGAAGTAATGTTTTCTTCATCATCGCCTCAGAAAAGATCGCTACGAGTTTCAAGCAGCTCTTCGACATCTTTGTCTGCCTTGATGATGATCTCATGCTCAATTTTAACGTTCATATTGATAGTGATCGGTTCCTTAGGTGCAGCGACTTCAATGCGAGGCGTACAGCCAACCAGCATAAAAGATGACGTCAACGCAGCCAGTAAAATTTTCATTGTTTTTCCTCACACTCTTTTCCTTGCGGACAGTCATTTCCCGGCAGACGTGCGTTCTGCTCCAACCATGCCTGGAGATTATCGCCAAAGCGTAAACTGCGCCACAGCGTAAAAATATTCTCTTCATGATGGTAATTAAGGTTTACCGTACCGCTTTTACCATCAACGCGACTGGTACCTGTAATGTTGGCCTGCATGGTTAATAAACCGAGATTATCTAAATTAATATTTGTCGATGAACGGCTAATTTCCATATAGCGCAACCAGTTAATTGCTGAACCCGCAGTCATATTGTCTTTCACCACCGCATCTGCGGTGTCTTTATCCAGCCGCAAGGTCATTGGCCCGCTGTTTGCCAGCCAACCATCTTTCACTATCCATTTTTCGTTGTTTAGCCATAACGGCAATGCACCACCAAATGCCCCGGACATGGCGAATTGTTTCGGATTGATGGCGCTAACCAGTTCGCTGGATGAGAGATTATTCAGCCGCAACAGCGCCGGGTCATGCTGCGGCATACGTAATTGTTTCATCAGTACGTTACCGCCTAACACATCGACGCTAACATCAGTCAACAGCAAGGGTTCTTCTTCAGTCCACGGATAACGCCCTTGCAAATCAGCCGTAATATTTTTCGCTGTCACCAGATTAATCACTTCGGCAATTCGCAACGTAACGGGGCCGCGAGTCCCCAGATGCCAGGCTCCATCGGCAAAACGGAAAGGCAGGACAAAATCGACACCGTTCACCTGATTATCTGGCATCCAGGCACTACCGCCTTTCAACACGCCGTGCCCTCCCGCGCGGAATCCTTGTTCAGGCGCAGCAGAAAATGCAACCTGAGCATACAGTTCACCATCGCGTAAGTTCATCTTCCAGTCGGGTGGCACCAGCGGCTGGAATACAGTCAGTGATTGTTTAGGCCACCAGGCGTTACCGCGCAGACGAATACCGTCCCAGCGACCGTTTACCCGAACCGGGCCAATCTCACCAGCATGTAAATCGCCTTTAAAGAGGAAATAGGTCGGATCGCGCCCATCGACGCTAAATTTTAAGGTTGATGGCGGTAACACACTGCCGCCAGTGAACAGCGTTTGCCCGGCGTCCAGTGACAGCGCGCCGCTGAAGGAGGGATGCTGTGCGTCACGTACCCAGACGACGGGCTTGTCGAGAATTAATCGCGGCTTTTCTACCGTCATCGTACCGTATTGTAACTGGTCGAAACCGGTGGAGAGATCGGTCAGCGTAATCGTGCTGTCATGCCACTCACCTTTTCCTGCGACATCCCAGGTGGCATTCATCGGTGTAAAACTCCCTTTTCCCCAGTAGCGCCACTGCCAGCGGCCAGCGTCAGGGAGAAAATCATTCGCCAGCCCATCCATATGCAGCACGAAATCGCCCAGTTCATTTTCATGCGCCTGCAAGATGGCCTGCAAACGTCCGTCAACACCACGTTGGGTGACTTTTACACCCGCTAAAGGCCAGCGGATTTCATCGATGTCCAGCGAATCGATGACTCTTCCCTTCGAACGTAATAACGCGCCTGGCTCAAAGGCCAGCGTTGGGTCAGTCAGACTTCCACTTAGCTGCGCGGGTAAGCGGGCATATAAAATGAGGTCCGCCTGTTTCGCTTCACCGGTTAGCTGCAGAGGCAGCTGGCTGTTATCCATGCTTAATTTTCCTGGGCCAAAATTTAGCACCGCGTTGCCTTTACCCGCTTGCCCCTGGGTCAGCACACTCAGTCGTCCGCTGATCAGAGCGTTCTCAAGCCCTGCCTGCCAGTTGTCGACTTTGACACCCAGTCGGCCACTCAAAGGAAAACCTGCATACGGCCAACTCCAGCGACCATCGCTTACGGTCAATTGTTGACGAGTAATTTGCCACGGCAAATCGAGCAACGGATCGCCGTTATCCCGTGCCAGCACAATCAATTGCCCGCTATTTTCCTGCCAGTCCAGCTCTGCATCCACCAGTGACGGTTCCTGCGGCAAGTTTAACGTCGCAGTAGCATGCCCACTTACAGGAAGTCCATCCGGCACGAGCGGCATAGTAAATTCCCCCACCAGTTTAACCGGCGGCTGATTTTCAAACGCGACGACATCCAGTTCGCTGACTGTAAGTTGTTGCCCTTTCAGCTGGCCTTGAAATTTAACTTTTTCGCCCTGATAACGCAGTTGCTGGATATCAGAGGTTAATGCGAGAGAGAGTTTTCCCTGCCATTCCTGCCAGGGAGAAAAAATCAGTTTATCGATATTGATCCAGGTGTTAGGCAGCATGGACTGCCACTGCGCGAGGGTTTTTGGAGCAGCTGGCGATTGCTCCGTCTGCGGCAATTTCGCCAGACAAGCAGAATCAAGTTCTACCATGCCGACGTTCAATAACCAGCGGCTGGGATGTGAAAGGCTGGCGTTGGTGATATGCGCAAGCTGACAATCTCCCACCAGATAACGGAGATCGGGAATGATTAAACCTTTACGCGTAATGCGTGGGCTTTCATCTAATGCAATACGTGTCCCGAGCGGTAGCCAGATGCCCGCCAGCGTGGGAACCCACAGCCCGAGCGTCATCAGCAGCGTCAACGGCACAAGAATAATCAGTAATAACAGCGCGAGAACGGCTTTATATTTACCCAGCATGGGTAGTTAATATCCTGATTTAGCGAAAAATTAAGCATTCAATACGGGTATTGTGGCATGTTTAACCGTTCAGTTGAAGGTTGCGCCTACACTAAGCATAGTTGTTGATGAATTTTTCAATATCGCCATAGCTTTCAATTATATTTGAAATTTTGTAAAATATTTTTAGTAGCTTAAATGTGATTCAACATCACTGGAGAAAGTCTTATGAAACTCGCCGTTTATAGCACAAAACAGTACGACAAGAAGTACCTGCAACAGGTGAACGAGTCCTTTGGCTTTGAGCTGGAATTTTTTGACTTTCTGCTGACGGAAAAAACCGCTAAAACTGCCAATGGCTGCGAAGCGGTATGTATTTTCGTAAACGATGACGGCAGCCGCCCGGTGCTGGAAGAGCTGAAAAAGCACGGCGTTAAATATATCGCCCTGCGCTGTGCCGGTTTCAATAACGTCGACCTTGACGCGGCAAAAGAACTGGGGCTGAAAGTAGTCCGTGTTCCAGCCTATGATCCAGAGGCCGTTGCTGAACACGCCATCGGTATGATGATGACGCTGAACCGCCGTATTCACCGCGCGTATCAGCGTACCCGTGACGCTAACTTCTCTCTGGAAGGTCTGACCGGCTTTACTATGTATGGCAAAACGGCAGGCGTTATCGGTACCGGTAAAATCGGTGTGGCGATGCTGCGCATTCTGAAAGGTTTTGGTATGCGTCTGCTGGCGTTCGATCCGTATCCAAGTGCAGCGGCGCTGGAACTCGGTGTGGAGTATGTCGATCTGCCAACCCTGTTCTCTGAATCAGACGTTATCTCTCTGCACTGCCCGCTGACACCGGAAAACTACCATCTGTTGAACGAAGCCGCCTTCGATCAGATGAAAAATGGCGTGATGATCGTCAATACCAGTCGCGGTGCATTGATTGATTCTCAGGCAGCAATTGAAGCGCTGAAAAATCAGAAAATTGGTTCGTTGGGTATGGACGTGTATGAGAACGAACGCGATCTGTTCTTTGAAGATAAATCCAACGACGTGATCCAGGATGACGTATTCCGTCGCCTGTCTGCCTGCCACAACGTGCTGTTTACCGGGCACCAGGCATTCCTGACAGCAGAAGCTCTGACCAGTATTTCTCAGACTACGCTGCAAAACTTAAGCAATCTGGAAAAAGGCGAAACCTGCCCGAACGAACTGGTTTAATCTTGCCGCTCCCCTGCAACCCAGGGGAGCTGATTCAGATAATCCCCAATGACCTTTCATTCTCTATTCTTAAAATAGTCCTGAGTCAGAAACTGTAATTGAGAACCACAATGAAGAAAGTAGCCGCGTTTGTTGCGCTAAGCCTGCTGATGGCGGGATGTGTAAGTAATGACAAAATTGCTGTTACGCCAGAACAGCTACAGCATCATCGCTTTGTGCTGGAAAGCGTAAACGGTAAGCCCGGTGCCAGCGATAAAAATCCGCCAGAAATCAGCTTTGGTGAAAAAATGATGATTTCCGGCAGCATGTGTAATCGCTTTAGCGGTGAAGGCAAACTGTCTAATGGTGAACTGACAGCCAAAGGGCTGGCAATGACCCGTATGATGTGCGCTAACCCGCAGCTTAATGAACTCGATAACACCATTAGCGAAATGCTGAAAGAAGGTGCACAAGTGGATCTGACCGCGAACCAGTTAACGCTGGCGACCGCGAAACAGACATTAACTTATAAGCTGGCGGATTTAATGAATTAATAGCTGCCACAGCTCCCGGCGGCAAGTGACTGTTCGCTACAGCGTTTGCCGTTGGGTAATGCACACATCCCAATCGCCGTACCATCCAGTTGACGGGCAACAGAAAGCGAACCGCCGATCATTGCACAATTTGCTTCTCCACTACTGGACATCGACGCTTTTAAACCTGGCGCTACTTGCGCCGCAGTCGCCTGCTGAACAGGCTCACTACTACACGCCGACAACAATAAAGCGGCACACCCTACCCAAAACGCTGCTCGCATCTCTTCTTCCTCTGATCTTCAAGCCAAACGACACCGCCATAAATAATAGGCAGCACAGAGGGCGACGTCGAGAGCTGTCCTGCGCGTTGCCCCGCATTTTTACTTTTTTATGGCTATTTTTTTGCCCTCTGTTTGATCAAAACATTCATTACGCTGATGTGGGGGACACAAAAGCGAAAATGCAGAAGAAAGCCATTTGCTAAAATTGAAAGATTACTACTGGGCGCGCAGCAATTTCGTGCGCCCCTCATTTGCGCAATGTAAGGGTGTCATATGATTACTATTGACGGTAATGGCGCGGTTGCTTCGGTGGCGTTTCGCACCAGTGAAGTTATCGCCATCTACCCTATTACCCCCAGTTCCACGATGGCAGAACAGGCTGATGCCTGGGCCGGAAACGGCTTGAAGAACGTTTGGGGAGACACACCACGCGTGGTTGAAATGCAGTCGGAAGCGGGTGCTATCGCTACCGTGCATGGCGCTTTGCAGACGGGTGCCCTTTCAACATCGTTTACGTCATCGCAGGGTTTGCTGCTGATGATCCCGACGCTGTACAAACTGGCAGGCGAACTCACACCGTTTGTCCTGCATGTAGCGGCACGTACCGTTGCCACACATGCACTCTCTATTTTTGGCGATCATTCCGACGTCATGGCGGTGCGCCAGACGGGTTGCGCGATGTTGTGTGCGGCAAACGTCCAGGAAGCGCAAGACTTTGCTCTCATTTCGCACATCGCGACGCTGAAAAGCCGCGTGCCATTTATTCATTTCTTTGATGGTTTCCGCACGTCCCACGAAATCAATAAAATTGTCCCGTTGGCCGATGACACTATTCTTGATCTCATGCCGCAGGCCGAAATTGATGCTCATCGCGCCCGGGCGCTCAACCCGGAACATCCGGTGATCCGCGGTACGTCCGCCAATCCTGACACTTATTTCCAGTCTCGCGAAGCCACCAACCCCTGGTACAACGCGGTCTATGACCATGTTGAACAGGCGATGAATGATTTCGCTGCCGCGACAGGTCGTCAGTATCAGCCGTTTGAGTATTACGGGCATCCGCAAGCGGAACGGGTGATTATCCTGATGGGCTCTGCCATTGGCACCTGTGAAGAAGTGATTGATGAATTGCTAACCCGTGGCGAAAATGTCGGCGTGCTGAAAGTTCGCCTGTACCGCCCCTTCTCCGCTAAACATTTACTGCAAGCTCTGCCGGGATCCGTACGCAGCGTGGCGGTACTGGACAGAACCAAAGAACCCGGTGCCCAGGCAGAACCGCTCTATCTGGATGTGATGACCGCACTGGCAGAAGCCTTTAATAATGGCGAGCGCGAAACTCTGCCCCGTGTCATTGGTGGGCGCTATGGTCTTTCATCCAAAGAATTTGGCCCGGACTGTGTACTGGCGGTATTTGCCGAGCTCAACGCGGCTAAACCGAAAGCGCGCTTTACGGTTGGTATTTACGATGATGTGACTAATCTGTCACTGCCGTTGCCGGAAAACACCCTGCCAAACTCGGCGAAACTGGAAGCCTTGTTTTATGGCCTTGGTAGTGATGGCAGCGTTTCCGCGACCAAAAACAATATCAAGATTATCGGTAATTCCACGCCGTGGTACGCACAGGGCTATTTTGTTTACGACTCCAAAAAGGCGGGCGGCCTGACGGTTTCTCACCTTCGAGTGAGCGAACAGCCGATTCGTTCCGCTTATCTCATTTCCCAGGCTGATTTTGTTGGCTGCCACCAGTTGCAGTTTATCGATAAATATCAGATGGCTGAGCGTTTAAAACCTGGCGGCATTTTCCTGCTCAACACACCGTACAGCGCAGATGAAGTGTGGTCGCGCTTGCCGCAAGAAGTTCAGGCCGTGTTAAACCAGAAAAAAGCGCGCTTCTATGTGATTAACGCGGCGAAAATCGCCCGCGAATGTGGCCTGGCGGCCCGTATTAATACCGTCATGCAGATGGCTTTTTTCCATCTGACGCAAATTCTGCCTGGCGATAGCGCCCTCGCAGAATTGCAGGGTGCGATTGCCAAAAGTTACAGTAGCAAAGGCCAGGATCTGGTGGAACGCAACTGGCAGGCTCTGGCGCTGGCGCGTGAATCCGTAGAAGAAGTTCCGTTGCAACCGGTAAATCCGCACAGCGCCAATCGACCGCCAGTGGTTTCCGATGCCGCCCCTGATTTCGTGAAAACCGTAACCGCTGCGATGCTCGCCGGGCTTGGTGACGCCCTCCCCGTTTCGGCGCTGCCGCCAGACGGCACCTGGCCGATGGGCACTACGCGCTGGGAAAAACGCAATATCGCCGAAGAGATCCCCATCTGGAAAGAGGAACTCTGTACCCAATGTAACCACTGCGTTGCCGCTTGCCCACACTCAGCTATTCGCGCAAAAGTGGTGCCGCCTGAAGCGATGGAGAACGCCCCTGCCAGCCTGCATTCGCTGGATGTGAAATCGCGTGATATGCGCGGGCAGAAATATGTCTTGCAGGTGGCACCGGAAGATTGCACCGGTTGTAACCTGTGCGTCGAAGTTTGCCCGGCGAAAGACCGTCAGAATCCAGAGATTAAAGCCATCAATATGATGTCTCGCCTGGAACATGTCGAAGAAGAGAAAATCAATTACGATTTCTTCCTCAACCTGCCAGAAATCGACCGTAGCAAACTGGAACGTATTGATATTCGTACATCGCAGCTGATTACACCGCTGTTTGAATATTCAGGTGCTTGCTCCGGTTGTGGCGAGACGCCGTATATTAAATTACTGACTCAGCTCTATGGCGACCGGATGTTGATCGCTAACGCCACTGGCTGTTCTTCAATTTATGGCGGTAACCTGCCCTCTACACCGTATACCACCGATGCCAACGGTCGTGGGCCGGCATGGGCGAACTCTCTATTTGAAGATAATGCCGAATTTGGCCTTGGTTTCCGCCTGACGGTCGATCAACACCGTGTCCGCGTGCTGCGTCTGCTGGATCAATTTGCCGATAAAATCCCGGCGGAATTACTGACGGCGTTGAAATCAGACGCCACGCCAGAGGTTCGTCGTGAACAGGTTGCAGCTTTACGCCAGCAACTCAACGATGTTGCCGAAGCACATGAACTGCTACGTGATGCAGATGCACTGGTGGAAAAATCAATCTGGCTGATTGGTGGTGATGGCTGGGCTTACGATATCGGCTTTGGCGGTCTGGATCATGTATTGAGTTTGACGGAAAACGTCAACATTCTGGTGCTGGATACGCAATGCTATTCCAACACCGGTGGTCAGGCGTCGAAAGCGACACCGCTGGGTGCAGTAACTAAATTTGGCGAGCACGGCAAACGTAAAGCGCGTAAAGATCTTGGCGTCAGTATGATGATGTACGGTCATGTTTATGTGGCGCAGATTTCTCTCGGCGCGCAGCTGAACCAGACGGTGAAAGCGATTCAGGAAGCGGAAGCGTATCCGGGGCCATCGCTGATCATTGCTTATAGCCCGTGTGAAGAGCATGGTTACGATCTGGCACTCAGCCACGACCAGATGCGCCAACTCACAGCTACCGGCTTCTGGCCGCTATATCGCTTTGATCCGCGTCGTGCCGATGAAGGCAAACTGCCGCTGGCCTTGGATTCACGCCCGCCGTCAGAAGCACTGGAAGAAACGTTACTTCACGAGCAACGTTTCCGTCGGCTGAATTCGCAGCAGCCAGAAGTGGCAGAACAGTTATGGAAAGATGCTGCAGCTGATTTGCAAAAACGCTATGACTTCCTGGCACAAATGGCCGGAAAAGCGGAAAAAAGCAACACCGATTAAATGCTCTGGATAAGGATTATCCAATTCTAAAAAAAAAGCCCGGACGACTGTTCGGGCTTGTCTTTTTATATGTTGGAAAATCAGTGGCAATGCAATGGCCCAACAGAAAATAAAATCTGTGACAATAAAGGCATATAACCCGCGCAGAATAACGCATAGCAAATTAAAAGTATAATTTTTATTTTGTATGTATTATCTTCGATACATTCACCAGACTTATTATCATTTCAGAGGAATTATTTGATTAAGGTTTTACTTAAGGCGTAACAAATGATATTTATCGGCTAACTGAACTTCTCCTTTAGGATGTTTTCACTCCCCGAAATGGGGATAAAAGGCAAATAAAATAACTAAAGGATTTATTCAATGAAAAGCAAAGTACTGGCACTTTTAATTCCTGCCCTGCTCGCCGCAGGTGCTGCACATGCAGCCGAAGTTTATAATAAAGACGGCAACAAATTAGATCTGTATGGCAAAGTTGATGGCCTGCATTATTTTTCTGATAATTCAGCGAAAGATGGCGACCAGAGCTATGCGCGTCTGGGTTTTAAAGGCGAAACCCAAATTAACGATCAACTCACTGGCTACGGTCAATGGGAATACAATATTCAGGCAAACAACACTGAATCTTCAAAAAACCAGTCATGGACCCGTCTGGCATTTGCCGGGCTGAAATTTGCAGATTACGGTTCTTTCGATTACGGACGTAATTATGGCGTAATGTACGACATCGAAGGCTGGACCGATATGCTGCCTGAATTTGGCGGTGACTCTTATACCAATGCAGACAACTTTATGACTGGTCGAGCCAATGGCGTAGCGACTTATCGTAATACTGATTTCTTCGGTCTGGTAAATGGTCTGAACTTCGCGGTGCAGTATCAAGGTAACAACGAAGGAGCCAGTAATGGTCAGGAAGGCACCAACAACGGACGTGATGTTCGCCATGAAAACGGTGACGGCTGGGGTCTTTCCACAACATATGATTTAGGCATGGGCTTTAGCGCTGGTGCGGCATACACCTCTTCTGACCGCACCAATGACCAGGTTAACCATACTGCGGCGGGTGGTGATAAAGCAGACGCGTGGACTGCTGGGCTAAAATACGATGCTAACAATATTTACCTGGCAACCATGTATTCAGAAACGCGTAATATGACCCCGTTTGGCGACAGCGATTATGCTGTGGCAAACAAAACCCAGAATTTTGAAGTCACTGCACAGTACCAGTTTGATTTTGGTCTGCGTCCGGCAGTCTCTTTCCTGATGTCTAAAGGCCGTGACCTGCACGCTGCGGGTGGTGCAGACAACCCGGCAGGTGTTGATGATAAAGATCTGGTTAAATACGCCGATGTTGGCGCGACTTACTATTTCAATAAAAACATGTCCACTTACGTTGACTATAAAATCAACCTGTTGGATGAAGATGACAGCTTCTACGCTGCCAATGGCATCTCTACCGATGATATTGTCGCTTTAGGTCTGGTTTATCAGTTCTAAATCCTCCTGCCCGCTGTTATGGCGGGCTTTTTCTGCTTATTCTTCCTCCTTTGATCTAAATTAAAAATGTGAACTCCGTCATTACACAAAAAGTGTCATCTGGCGTTACACTTTATGCGGATACTAAAACAGGAGGTTTTATGAACAGAACGATTCTTGTCCCTATCGATATTTCCGATTCAGAATTAACTCAACGCGTGATTAGCCACGTTGAGGAAGAGGCAAAGATTGATGATGCAGAGGTTCATTTCCTGACGGTAATACCTTCACTGCCCTACTATGCCTCTCTGGGTTTAGCGTATTCCGCAGAATTACCGGCAATGGATGACCTGAAAGCGGAAGCCAAATCGCAACTGGAAGAGATCATTAAAAAATTTAAACTGCCAACCGACAGAGTGCATGTCCATGTTGAGGAAGGCTCGCCCAAAGACCGCATTCTGGAATTGGCGAAGAAGATCCCCGCTCATATGATCATCATTGCTTCCCATCGACCGGATATCACCACTTATCTGCTCGGTTCCAACGCCGCAGCTGTAGTGCGTCACGCAGAGTGCTCCGTGCTGGTTGTGCGCTGACACTAACGCCCGCACATTGCTGCGGGCTTTTTGATTCATTTCGCAAATGTGCTGACATTTTCCCCTCTAATCCGTACCATACACGCCACAGTTTTTTATATCAGATTTCTTATGCTGGGCGTTCCGGCATGACGCATACTCTTCTGATGCCATATAACGAATTGAGTCGCTTTTAAATGTCGCAAAATCAAGAAATTAGTAAGAAAGAACAATACAACCTGAACAAGTAAGGGCAAAAATCACAACTCTCTGACTCATAAGTATTTTACTTATTTTTCAATGTGTTAAATATCATCAGCGACAACAATAAGCTACGATAATCCACTCTTTTTTTGCCCCTTTTTTGCCCCTTTTGCAGCGTTTTGCCCCATTTTTGCCACCGAAAAAAATTCCAAAACGTCTCAATCAAAGTCAAACCAACCGCAGCACGTTCTTGCATACGACGTGACTGCGGTTTTTCAACTATTCAGAGGTGATGCTGCCAACTTACTGATTTAGTGTATGATGGTGTTTTTGAGGTGCTCC
>OGIM01000049.1_pt1 | contig 64989 bp, 52 predicted proteins | sample 1571801 | NCBI WGS metagenome assembly OGIM01 (sample SAMEA2582106, study PRJEB24529) | metagenome | biome: Human gut stool | place: China | collected 2011
TTGTATTAAATGAAAAAAGAGGGTAGTATAAACATATCTACAGAATGCAAGAGGTAGGGAGGGGGTGAGTAAGATGGTCTATGAAATCATGCATCGAGAGAACTGCGTGGCACAAATCAGCACGGTGGGTGAATGCAAAATTTACCTCGAAGATTTTATGCCGTATGATTTGATGCTGGAAGAATCGAATGATTTCGATAAGCGAATCAAAAATGCGATGAGCTTTTATTCTTGGTGTGCTTCTCGGATGATACCACCTGACCGCACCTATGCAAAGGAAATCCTGAACAGTATCGGTGCATCTCAGAGTGTTACGGACAGGGAACGAGCACAGATTGCATTATCCTACCATTGTCTGTCTTTGCTGGATGTGTTCTGGGTGAAAGAAGAAAACGAGAAGATTCGATTCGAGGATATCAACCTTTTTGCACACTCCTTAAGCAATGCGCTTGTGGATATTGCGCTGCGGGGGCACCAAATGACGGTGACAAACGCCCATCTTCTGGCAAATGACCTGTCTACGGGCGGCTTGTACCCCAAAGCATGGGTGCGCAAAGAGGATGGCTTCTATCTTTACAAGGATGGCGGCAGGGATGCGGTGGAACGTGAAGTGCTGGCAAGCAAAATCTGCCGGTGCTTTGACTGCCATCAGGTACTGTATGAGCAGGGAATGTTTGAAAATGAGCTGGTTTCTATCAGCAAAATCATGACATCTCAGCGATATAGTCTTGTGACCTATGCAGCCTATGACGTCTACTGCACGAACCGTGATTGGAATACGCTGGATAAGATCTTAGAGTTGGATGCTCCCAGCTACTATATGATGAACATTCTGGATTATCTGGTGGGCAATACTGACCGTCATTGGGAAAATTGGGGTCTGCTGGTAGACAACGAAACCAATCAGCCCATCCGTCTGCATGACCTGATGGACTTCAACCGGGCGTTTCAGCAGTACGACACGCCAGAAGGCGCAAACTGTCTGACCGTGGGAAAACGCCATCTGAGCCAAAAAGATGCTGCAGTGGAAGCGGTGCGGAACATCGGACTGAACCAAGTCCGTCAGGTGGAGCACACCGTATTCTCCGAGCATCCGGCATGAAAAGCAACGTTTGAAGAACGACTGCGTGTTTTACGGAACGCCATGTAAGTCAGAGCGAATATCAGAATAATTGAAACAGAATGATTCCATAACGAAAGCCCATCTGCGCTGCCACATATCGTGGCTTGCAGACGAGCTTTTTCGTTTGACCGGAGAAAAATTACCATACCTCACATGCGAAGCATAGATGGAAAATCGGAACCAAGGTTTTCCACCAGATGGCAAAAGCACTTCTGACTGATGGTCTTTTGTCCACTCTCCCAGCAGCGGATGCTTGTCCGGCTGACCTTTGCATGGTCGGCAAGCTGCTGACGGCTCCAGCCTTTTGCCTCCCGGTATCTGCGGAGGAAGTCTCCACCGCCGCGGTGCAGAAACAGGGTGTAGTCGTCCAGAATGTCCTCCACGGGGATGCCGTAAAGGGCAGCGAGCTTGTCCGCAAGTTCCGGCGTGAAGCTGCGGTGAAATGCGCCGCTTTCCAGATCCTGATAGAGCCATTCCTCTATGCCGACCATAGCGGCAACGTCTTTCTGCAATAGGCCGAGACGGTATCGGCACCAGCGTATACGGTCGGATGGATTGGTGATTTCGGAGTAGGAATGGTACATATGGAAAAACGCCTGTGCTTCCGAAGTGGTGTGCGGCCCGGCAAGCGGCACCTGCAGGATGTAGAGAGGGGTTAGACAGGATACCTCACATGATACCTTTTGAAGTAGAAAAAGGTGACCGCTTTCCTGAGCCCAGAAAACCCATTTTGACGCATTTACGCTGCTTTGCAAAATGAGTGGATTCTCTTTTCCATCTGAAAGTGCGCTGGGGAGAGGATAGCATTTTCAATGCAGCGGCTTGCATAAGTGGAAAACCGCGCCTTGCGTGTGGCATCAAAGGTATCTACCGCTTTCATCAGCCCGATGGTGCCGATGGAAACAAGATCCTCCTGATCGCCCGGCAGGGCGTAATGTTTTTTTACGATGTGCGCCACCAGCCGCAGATTGTGGCGGATCAGCTTTTCCCGGGCGGCGGCATCCCCGGTGTGCAGGGCGCTGAAAGCGGCGGCTTCCTCCCGGGCTGTGAGCGGACGCGGAAAGCAGCCGCTTTCCAGATGAAGCGCCAGAAACAGAAATTTTGTGGCGAAAAATTGCAGTAAGGTCAGCAGCACACGATATCCCTCCCGGTACATAGTTGTTAGATTGTATGAGCCGGGGCGCGGATAGTTGCAGGAGAAGCCTTTTGTGCACGGTATCTTTTCCGCAGGGAAAAAGCGTGGTATACTGAGGGGGATAACTCGGAAGTTGTGGAGGAAAATCAAATGGATATTTGGGAAAGAATGTATGAAAAGGCGAAAGAGCAATATCATCCAGAGGAAGTATCTCCCTTTATATATGCGCACAATGTAGTTTGTGCAATAGAAGCTGAAAACGGAGATATCTATACGGGATTCTGCATTGAAAGTTGCAGCGGAGTGATGAATATTTGTGCCGATAGACTTGCTGCACTGAATATGTATGCTAACAGTGGTCAGACAAAAATAAAAAAATTTATAGCATTCCGCGACAGCGCGCCAAACGGAGGCGGGAGCGGCATGCCATGTGGTGCTTGTCAGGAATTCTTTTATCAATTAAATGAAGCAAACGAAGATATGGAAATCATGGTTGATTATGAAAAACGAGAAACTGTAACATTAAAAGAACTTATGCCGAATTGGTGGGGAAAGGAACGTTACGCTGAGGCAAAGAGGAATTGACAACTTCGCGTTTGTGGAGCGAAGCGGAACAATGAAAGCCCCAGTGGGGCTTTTAAGCGACAGAACGGTCTTGCGCAGCAAGATGGAGGGGCCTCGCCCCGACAAGTTCCCATTTATCGAGTGACGAAAACAATACATCCTTCTGCGGACAACCCCAAAACGGTTGTCCGCTCTTTTTATGCCCGCACATCCTGACAGGAGAACTGCCCGGCGAAACCGTCTGCGGGTAGCGTATGGAGAAATCAATGGGTCAACAGCTCAAAATGATTCCGTTTGGTGACCAGCAGCCCTTCCTTTTGCAGCTTGGAAAGCTCCACCGACATGGCGGCACGCTCCACGCAGAGAAAATCCGCCAGCTGCTGACGGTCAAAGGGGATGTCAAAGGAGAGGGACGACTGCCGGATGGACTCGGCGGACAGATAGGACAGCAGCTTTTCCCGGGTGGTGCGCTTGCTGACATGGGTGATCTTCTCGTTGAAGAGCAATATTTTGTTTGCCAGAACACTGACCAGATTGCGGATGAGCTTCTGGTGATGGTCGCAGGCGGTGGGGCAGGCAGTGAGCAGCCGCTTGACGTTCAGCAGCAGAATTTCGCAATCCTCCTCTGCCACCACGCTGATGTTCAGGATGGCACCGGGGGTGGCGGCGTAAGGCTCGCCGAAAAAGTCCCCGGTATTGCACTTGGACAGGATGTTGCGGTGTCCCCAAAGATCCTCCTGAATTACAAGGGTGGAACCGGACAACATGAGCCCCATGACCTCTGTGGAATCTCCGGCACGGAAGATATAGGCGCCCCGGGGGCGGGTGATTTTCGTTGCACTGACACAGTGCAGGATGGACAAAATTTCATCGTCGGTAAGCCCGGTAAAGAAGGGGCAGCTCCGCAGAACAGGCAGATATTTTTGCATAAATGTTCTCCTTGTTGGAATTCAAACATACAAGATGGCTTTAGTATACTATAATAAACCTGCAAATGCAAAAAAAACACCCACAACAGGAGAGTATAGATATGATTCGGAAGATCATCCATATTGACGAAGAAAAATGCAACGGCTGCGGCCTGTGCGCAACCGCCTGCCATGAGGGAGCCATTGATATTATCAACGGCAAGGCAAAGCTGGTGCGGGAAAATTTCTGCGATGGCTTTGGAGACTGCCTGCCGGGCTGCCCCACCGGTGCTATCACCTTTGAGGAGCGGGAAGCCCCCGCTTACGATGAGGCAGCGGTGCAGGAGAACAAAAAGAAAAAGGAATTGCAGGAGAAGATGAAGCACCTGCACGAGGGCGGCTGCCCCGGCTCCCGGATGCGGATGCTGGAACAGCCGGAGGCCGCCGAAAGTGTGGCTTCTGCTCCCGTGCAGCCGGTCTCCCGCCTGCGCAACTGGCCGGTGCAGATCAAGCTGGCACCTGTCCATGCGCCCTACTTTGCAGGCGCAAAGCTCCTGATCGCAGCGGACTGCACGGCATACGCCTACGCAAATTTCCATCAGGAGTTTATGCGGGGCAAGGTGACTCTCATCGGCTGCCCGAAGCTGGATGCTGTGGATTACAGCGAAAAGCTGACCGAGATTATTCGCAATAACGACATCCAGAGCGTGACCATCCTCCGCATGGAGGTGCCCTGCTGCGGCGGCTTGGAGATGGCGGCGAAAAAGGCACTGCAGACCAGCGGAAAGTTCATTCCGTGGCAGGTGGTAACCATCTCCATTGACGGAAAAATTCTGGATTAAACGAAAGAGAGAACCTCAAGATGGAACGTAAAATGTTTTGCTTTCAATGCGAGCAGACGGCAGCCTGCTCCGGCTGCACCGGAAAAACGGGGGTGTGCGGCAAGACTGCCGATGTTGCACAGCTTCAGGATGAACTGACTGGCGCTCTGGTTGGACTGTCCAGAGCCACGGACGGCGGGATACAGGCAACGCCGGAGGTCTGGCATCTGATGATCGAGGGACTTTTCACCACGGTCACCAATGTGAACTTCAATGAAAAGACGATTCGGGAACTGATCGGCCGGGTACACGCCGAAAAAGCACAGCTGGTGCCCGACTGCTCGAGCTGCGCTGCCCCTTGCGGACGCACCAGTGACTACGATATGGACCTGCTTTGGAACGCCGATGAGGATATCCGAAGCCTAAAGTCTCTTATTCTGTTTGGCGTGCGCGGCATGGCAGCGTATGCACATCACGCCTTGGTCTTGGGGTATACCGATGACGAGGTGAACCGCTTCTTTGCCAAGGCGCTCTTCGCCATTGGCGAGGACTGGGGCATGGAGGAACTGCTGCCTATCGTGATGGAGGTTGGCGAGAAAAACCTCAAGTGCATGGCGCTTCTGGATAAGGCCAACACCGAAAGCTACGGAACGCCCGTGCCTGTTACCGTTCCGCTGACCGTGGAAAAGGGACCGTTCATTGTCGTCTCCGGCCATGACCTCCACGACCTGAAGCTGCTGCTGGAGCAGACTGAGGGCAAAGGCATCAACATCTACACTCATGGTGAAATGCTCCCCGCTCACGGCTATCCTGAATTGAAAAAGTATTCCCACCTCAAGGGCAATTTCGGCACGGCATGGCAGAACCAGCAAAAGGAGTTTGCGGAGCTTCCCGCACCGGTGCTGTTCACTACCAACTGTCTGATGCCGCCCAAAGCAAGCTATGCCGACCGGGTGTTCACCACGTCGGTGGTGTCTTACCCCGAAATGACGCACATCGGAGCAGACAAGGACTTTACCCCGGTGATTGAAAAGGCTTTGGAGCTGGGCGGTTATTCCGAGGATAGATCCTTCACCGGCATCAACGGCGGCAGCACCGTCACGACTGGCTTTGCCCGTGGCACGGTACTTGGCGTGGCAGATCAGGTCATCGAGGCGGTCAAGTCCGGCGCGATCCGGCACTTCTTTCTGGTTGCCGGCTGCGACGGCGCACGCCCCGGCCGAAACTATTACACAGAGTTTGTAAAGCAGACACCTGCCGATACCGTAGTGCTGACCCTTGCCTGCGGCAAATACCGCTTCAACGACCTTGACCTCGGCACCATCGGCGGTCTGCCCCGCCTGATGGATGTCGGACAGTGCAACGATGCTTACAGCGCCATCCAGATCGCTGTTGCCCTTGCGGATGCTTTCGGCTGCGGTGTGAATGACCTGCCACTGTCCATGGTGCTCTCATGGTACGAGCAGAAGGCCGTGTGCATCCTGCTGACGCTGCTGTATCTGGGCATTAAGAATATCCGCCTTGGCCCCACGCTGCCGGCATTCATTTCGCCGAACATCCTTAACTTCCTGGTAGAAAACTATGGCATCGCGCCGATTACAACGCCGGAAGAAGATTTGAAAGCATTGTTGAAATGATAATGATGACCATTGCACAGATCATGGAAAAGATGATCGCCTTTTCCGAGGGAAACATTCACGATATCACACACCTGAGCTGCGTGTGGACCTATGCCAAAACCATCGGTGAGCTGGAAGGGCTGGATGCAGAAACCCAGTTTATTCTGGAAGTGGCGGCAATCACCCACGACATTGCCTGTCCGCTCTGCCGCAAGAAATACGGCAACACCAACGGCAGCTATCAGGAGCAGGAGGGTGACCCGCTGGTGCGGGCGTTTCTGGCAGATACCGGCATGACGGCGGCACAAATTGATAGGGTGGCTTATCTGGTGGGGCACCACCACAGCCCGGCGCAGATCGACGGCATCGACTATCAGATCCTGATCGAAGCGGATTATATCGTCAATGCATCTGAAAGCGGGTACAGCCAGCAGGCGATCCGATCTTTTATGGAACATACCATGAAAACGGCGGCAGGCATCCGGCTGACAAAAACGGTGTTTGGAGTATAACGGAAAAGCTTGCTGTAAAACACGAAAAAATAGATTCCATAGCGAGTGACCTGAAAAGGCCGCTCGCTTTTTTGTTTACAACTGTTTTTACACAGCCAACGTCTGGCAGGACTTGAAATGACAGTGTGAGGTGGATATAATATAAAATGTTGCAGTGTGCCTTGTGAGATACAACGGAAGCGCTGGAATGGAAGGAAACAGCGGAATCGAAAACGTGCGAGGATGAAAATGAAATTCGATAGTAAATATACGGATGAAATCTATACTTCCAATACGGCAAAGCTTGGAGAAAATGCGCTTCGATCCATGCAGAACACGATCTATCATAATGGCGGCGTCGGAACCATTACCGGGTACTATGATGCGGAATTGTCGATCCTGTCGGTCAGTGATTTGATGCTGCATAATCTGAACCACAGCTATGAGTCCCTGATGGAGCAGACAAAGGGGTCGCTGAAGAATCTTTTCTATAAGAGAGATGCCGCATTCCTCGACAATGCGCGCTTTCGTCAGATCAAGGGCGAAGGAGAAGGCCGGATCCTTACAGCAGATGGCTCTCCCGTCTATGTGCGTCTCTATAAAGAAGATGCAGCCGATACGGATGGAACACCGATCTGGGTCCTGTCGGTACATATGAACTGGGCGTATGAAAATCTTGCGTTAGTCAATGAATCCATTCATTCTGCACTATGGTATTTTGAGTGCAATGAAACCAGTGAGATCGTCCGGGTAAACTGGAGCCATGCGTTCCGGCAGATCCTTGGATACCATGACATTCTGGATTTTCCGAACAAACTGGATTCGTGGTCGAACCTTTTGCACCCGGAGGACTATGACCGGGTAATGCAGCTGCTTTTGAAAACGATTGCGGACAAAACCAATGCCACGAAGTATAATGTAGAGTACCGTCTGAAAATGCAGGATGGCCAATACCAGTGGTTCCGGGCATCGGCGGAGGTGATACGCCGTCTGGATGGCTCGGCCAATCGAATTGCCGGAATCATCAGCAACATTGACGCAGAAAAAAGAAGCCGGATGCAGGCGCAGCGGGCAGCGGCATTTCACCGTGCATTTACCAGCGCAAACCTCTGCGAATACTATGTAAATCTGGAAAAGAACACCTTTGATACTTTCAAAGTGGAGCCCTCTTTGATGACGGCCTTTGAGCAGAACCACACATGGGATGGACTGGTCAAGTTTTTTGTGGATAACTATGTGGTGGAAGAGGACAAAAAGACCGTAACGAATTTCTATAATCGCGCCTACATCACGGAAAAATTAAAGGGGCTTGAGACGGAGCTGCGGCAGGAGTGCCACATCGTTCTGAACGGGGAGGAACGATGGGTCAGCAACGTGGTCATGCGCGGCGAGATCGAAGATTCCGAATATGCTATGATTTTTCTGCGGGACATCACAGAGTCCAAAGCAGAGACGGCACGGCGGATGCAGATGGCTTCAGATAACGCATCTATGGATCTTTTGATCAAGAGTATGGTGCGTCTGCTGGACCGCTTTGTCGTCTGCGATCTGGAAAATGATCGGTATCGGTTCTATAATCTGCAAGGTGAAATGATATACGCGCCGATCGGAACCTACCATGATTTTGTGGAGCAGGTGGCTGCAAAGTATAAGACGTTGGAGCCATTGGCGGCGATGGACGCATTGTTCTCACCGGAAAATATCCGAAAGAATCTGCAGGGCGAGAACGACATCTACAAATTTGAATACTGCTCCATAGATGAGAACACCTATAAGATCGCTTCCTTCATTCCGCTGGAGTGGAATGGCACAAAGCTGGTCAAAGCACTGTTGGCATCTATGGATGTGTCACAGGAGAAAAAGGCCGAGATCGAATCCCATAAGGCACTGAAGGATGCGTACCGGGCGGCGGAAAACGCAAGCCGCGCCAAGACAGAATTCCTCTCCAATATGTCCCATGATATCCGTACACCGATGAATGCAATCATTGGCTTGACCGCCATTGCGGGTGCGAATATCGAGAGTCAGGACAGGGTGGTCGAGTGCCTTGGTAAGATCACAAAATCGAGCCGTCATCTGTTGGGACTGATCAATGAAGTGCTGGATATGGCCAGAATCGAGAGCGGGCGAATGAGCCTTGCCGAGGAGGATTTCAGCCTGCCGGAACTGGTCGATAATCTGCTCACCCTCACAAAACCGGCAATCGACGAGCACAAACATCGGCTCGAAGTCCATGTTGAGCACATCGAGCACGAAGCTGTCTGCGGCGACAGCCTGCGCATCCAGCAGATCTTTGTGAACCTGATGAGCAACGCCGTCAAGTATACCCCGGATGGAGGAAACATCACCCTTACGATCAAGGAAAAACCGAACGGCTTCTCGGAGCTTGGCTGCTACGAGTTTTCCATCGAGGACAACGGCATCGGTATGACGCCGGAATTCCAGAAGATCATGTTCGAGCCGTTCAGCCGGGCAGACGATCACCGGACGACCAAGGTGCAGGGCACCGGTCTTGGCATGGCCATTGCAAGAAACATCGTCAACCTGATGAATGGTGATATTCAGGTCGAAAGTGCTCCCAACAAGGGAACGAAGATCACGGTCACGGTCTATCTGAAACTTCAGGAGAACGAGAAGGAACAGGAAAAAGAGCTGATTGACCTGCCGGTACTGGTCGTGGACGATGACAAGACCTGCTGCGAAAGCACCGTTGCGACCCTTCAGGAGATCGGCATAGCGGGCGAATGGGTCCTGACCGGTAAGGAAGCTGTGGAGCGCTGCTATGCGCGTCATGAGACCAACAGGGACTATTTTGCGGTGATTCTGGACTGGAAGATGCCGGAAATGGACGGTATTGCAACCGCCAGAAAAATCCGGGAACGGGTAGGAGAAGAGGTCACGATCATCATCCTGACTTCCTTTGATTTCAGCGAAATTGAAGAAGAAGCCAGAGCAGCGGGCGTGGATGCGTTTATGGCAAAACCGCTGTTCCGTTCCCGTCTGACGGCAACTCTGCGGCAGTTTACATCTGGGAAGAAGGAGAAAAACGCCCGGAACTATCTGGAAGACTTTGCGAAGGAAAACTATGCGGGTAAGCGGATCCTTCTTGTGGAAGATAACGAGCTGAACCGTGAGATCGCAACCGAGATCATAGGCATGACGGGCGTGACCATTGACATTGCCGAAAACGGAAAAATTGCGGTCGAAAAGGTGATGGAAGCGCCGGAAAAGTGGTACGATCTCATTTTTATGGACATCCAGATGCCTATCATGAATGGTTACGAAGCCACGGCTGCGATCCGTGCGCTTGCTGGCAACCGTGGAAAGGTGCCCATCATTGCCATGACGGCAAATGCCTTTGCCGAGGACGTGCAGCTGGCAAAGAACACCGGCATGAACGAGCATATCGCCAAACCGCTTGATTTGAATAAGCTGAACGATGTGCTGAAGCAGTGGCTGTGATCTGTGCATTGCAGTAAAGCACATTATACTGAAGAACGCCGAGGAACTTCCCGTTGGGAAAGTGTCCTCGGCGGCTTTTTTGTATATAGGGCAGCAATTCTTGACCGTTTTTTTGTGAAGGTGATGAGTTACGAGATGGAGCACAGCTTTCTCTGCAATGATCTCGATTGAAAACAACTGCACATATAAAGCAAAAAAGGAATATTCTTACTTGTCAATCTGCTGTAGAAAATCACCTGAGTTTGGGCAAAATTGATAAAGTGAAAAAGAAACTCGTTCCCATCTTGACACTCCGCAAAGAATATGGTATTGTAATCAAGCATAGAATAAATTTCCATTCAAGTGCTTAATTTGTCTGTGCCTTACAAAAAAGAAAATTGTACGTGAGCAGCGTCGTTGGATTGTTACCGTTTGGCGGGCTAGACCAACTCTGCATAGCACAAGCCGAAAGCGTGTTTCAGCCTTCGGTATGTTTGCTGTGTCGAGGATGGTCTTTTTTTATTGCCTTTTTCAACTTGAGGAGGAGAAACAATGCAATATACCGTCAAAAAACCGATCAACAACAATATTCTGCGCGTGGTGGACCCCACGGGCTGTGAGCTGATCGTCACCGGGCGTGGTCTGGGCTTTGGCGTTAAGCCGGGCTATAAAATCGAGGCTGAAACCGTGGAGCGCAGCTACCGCATGACCAGCCCTGCCGTGCAGCAGAAGTTGGTGGAACTTCTGGAACAGATCCCGTATGAGCATCTGCTGCTCACCGATGAGCTGGTGGCAATGATCCGCAGCCGGGTGAACTACCCGCTGAACGAAAGCCTGCTCATCACGCTGGCCGACCACATCAGCTTTGCCATCCAGCGCAGCGAGCAGGGGATTCGCTTTTCCAACCCGCTGATGGCTCCCATTCGGGAATTCTACCCGGAAGAGTATCGCCTTGGTATGGAGTGCCTTGCCGCCATCCGCCAGCGCTGCCATGCAGACCTTTCGGACGACGAGGGCGGCTTCATTGCGCTGCACATCGTCAACGCAGAGCTCAACACCACCATGAGCGTGGTGAACGATGTCACCCGCTTTGTGGATGGCTGCGTGCAGGTGGTGGAATACTTTTACAACTGCCATTTTGACCGGGATGCACTGGATTTCAGCCGCTTTACAGTACATTTGCGCTTTTTTGCGCAACGCGTATTTCAAGGAAAACAGGAGCAGGAAAACGATACCCACGACGAAGTGTTCCGCGCCCTGATTGCCCGCAATTGCAGCGAACACTACAAATGCGCCTGCTGCATTGCGGAGTATGTCCGCAACACCTGGCACAAGGAGCTTTCGGACGAGGAACTGGTGTTCCTTACGATCCATCTGAAACGGATTCGGATGGGAAAATAAGCTCTTTTGCTTCACTTTTGATCCTCCACAGGTCTTTCCTGTGTGGATATATATGCTGGATACGAACTTGAGAAAAGGAGAACTGAAGATGAAAGACAAGATCTTTGGCGTGCTGCAGCGCGTGGGACGCAGCTTTATGCTGCCCATTGCGCTGCTGCCTGTTGCGGGCCTGCTGCTGGGTATCGGCAGCTCGTTCACCAACGAAACCATGCTGGCGGCCTATGGCCTGAACAGCGTCATCCACCCCGGTACCCTGATCTACACCATTCTGGACGTGATGAGCCAGACCGGCAGCGCCGTGTTCAACAATCTGGCGCTGCTGTTCGCCATGGGCGTGGCCATCGGCATGGCCCGCAAGGAAAAAGAGGTGGCCGCCCTGTCCGGTGCGGTGGCCTATATCATTATGAATACAGCCATTCAAGCCATGATCAATGCGGCAGGCGGCGTAGAAGCGATGCCTGCCAACTCCACCACCACCATGCTGGGCATCACGACCCTGCAAATGGGTGTGTTCGGCGGCATCGTGGTCGGTCTGGGCGTGGCGGCGCTGCACAACAAGTTCTATAAGATCGAGCTGCCGCAGGTGCTGGCTTTCTTTGGCGGTACACGCTTTGTGCCCATCGTCAGTTCTATTGTGTATCTGGTGGTCGGCATTGCCATGTTCTATATCTGGCCGGTGGTGCAGAGCGGTATTGCCGCGCTGGGTGCACTGGTGCTGGCTTCCGGCTACGCAGGCACCTTTATTTACGGCCTGCTGGAGCGTGCGCTGATTCCCTTTGGGCTGCATCATGTGTTCTATATGCCGTTCTGGCAGACCGCTGTGGGAGGCACCGCCATCATCGATGGCGTCACCGTGACCGGCGCACAGAACATCTTCTTTGCCGAGTTGGCTTCCAAGTCCACCACGGTGTTCTCGGTCAGCGCTACCCGTTTCATGGCCGGTAAGTTCCCCTTTATGATGTTCGGTCTGCCCGGCGCAGCGCTGGCGATGTACCAGTGCGCCAAGCCGGAAAAGAAAAAGGTGGCAGGTGGCCTGCTGCTGTCTGCCGCCTTGACGGCTTTCCTCACCGGCATCACCGAGCCGCTGGAATTTACCTTTATCTTTGTGGCACTGCCCATGTACGCGGTGCACTGCGTGCTGGCCGGTCTGTCCTTCATGCTGATGCACATTCTGAATGTGGGCGTGGGCATGACCTTCTCCGGCGGTCTCATCGACCTGGTGCTGTTCGGTGTGATGCAGGGCAACGCCAAGACCCACTGGGTGTGGGTGGTCGTGGTCGGTGCGGCGTACTTTGTACTGTACTACATCATTTTCCGCTTTATGATCTCCAAGTTTGACTACAAGACCCCGGGTCGCGATGATGCCGAGGAAGTCAAGCTGTACACCCGTGCGGACGTGAACGCCCGCAGCGCCGCATCCGGCAGCACCGCCCCCGCAGGGGATGATCCGGTCAGCGCCCTGATCGTAGAAGGTCTGGGCGGTGTCGCTAATCTGTCCGACGTGGACTGCTGTGCAACCCGCCTGCGCTGCACTGTCAAGGACGCTGCGCTGGTCAAACAGGATGTGCTCAAAGCCTCCGGTGCCTCCGGCGTGATCTGCAAGGGCAACGGTGTGCAGGTGGTATACGGCCCCAAAGTGGCCGTCATCAAGGCAAAGCTGGAAGACTATCTGGAAAATGCACCTAAGACCCCGGCGGCGACCGCAACACCCGCCCCGGCGGCCCCCGCAGCAAAGGATACCGTGCTGTCTGCCTGCCTGAACGGCACTGTAGTGCCGCTGGCCGATGTGAAGGATGAAGCCTTTGCCAGCGGTGCACTGGGAGACGGCATTGCCATTGAGCCCACCGATGGTGAACTGGTGGCACCTGCTGACGGTGAGATCTCCTCCACCTTTGAGACCCACCATGCCGTGGGCATGACCACGGCTGACGGTGCCGAACTGCTGATGCACATCGGCATCGATACGGTCAAGCTGGGTGGCAAGCACTTTACCTACCTCGTCAACGAGGGTGACAAGGTGAAGAAAGGTCAGCCGTTGATCCGCTTTGAACTGGAAGCCATTAAGGCCGAAGGCTATCCCGTGACCACGCCGCTCATTGTCTGCAATACTGATGACTATGCCGCTGTCGCGGCTAAAGCCAGTGGTGCCGTAAAGCAGGGCGATGCGCTGCTGGAACTGAAGCACTAAGCGTTTCTCCCAAATTGTAAGGCAGGGATGTTATAAAGGGGGCTGTTGCAAAATAGCCCCAACAAAAAAAATGAGATAGACTTCCCCCAAAGGGGTTGCCTATCTCATTTTTTGTTATAAGCTGAAACTGCAATGAACCAACTACAACATGAACGGTGTCCTCGGCGGCTTTTTTAGTTTATATAGCAGCGGTCCTGTTTTACAAGCCAATCTTCACACAGCCGTTGCGCTTCGTCCTTTGTGCAGCAGGTGCAGTTGAAAAGTCTGCCACGGAAAGAGCAGTAGGTGTAGTGTACCTTCGGGATTCCATTGACATCCCGAAAATCAACGCAGCGTTCCTCACCGGGCAGCAGATAGATCGTATCCACGTTCAGCAGCTCCTTTTACCTTCGTTCATGTGCCAAGGGCACAACGTCTGCTATTGTACCATGTACCGTCCCCAAAGACCATTGCTTTTTTGACCAAAGATACGCACAAAAATTTTCCACATTAAACCTTTGCTATCGGAGCGCCAGCAAACGTGCTGACGCTCTTTTGCTTTGGTTTTGTGGCTCCATGGGTGTTGTGTTTTATTGACAGCATACCCCATGCGCTGCCTGCTTTTCCATGACCGGGTCACACAGGGCGCAAAAATGCCCGGAGCAGGAAGAAAAAAGACTGCTCCGGGCGAGGGGATGGTTCAGTTATTGCGGGGTGCGCTTATCAGACACCGGCCACACAGTTCTTGCCTGCAATATAGCCGTAGTAGACGCACAGGCTGTGGCTGATGCCGCGCATGCAGATGGGGTACTCCACCGCATAACGGCTGCCCTGCACATTGCCGCAGACATACAGACCCTTGATGATGTCGCGCTTGGGGCTGGCGGGGTCTTCCTCGGTGAAGGTATGGCAGTTCTCGTCGCTTTCCAGACCGCCCACGCAGACCAGCATGGCAGTAGTGCCCCACTGGCAGGCGTAGTACGGGGGATTCTCCAGTGCGAACATCCGGCTTGCAGGCTTGCCGAAGTCGTCATCGGAGCCAGCTTTGGCCAACTCGTTGTAGCGCTGGATGGAAGCCAGTGCGGTGTCCAGCGCCTCGCCCTCGTAGCCGCACTGGGTCAGCAGCTCTTCCAGCGTGTCGGCCTTGAACTGGTAAGCCTCGGCCTTGGCGCTGATCTTGGTGTACTGACGGTCGGTGTAGTTAGGATTGGACTCATCCTCGTCCTCCGGGATGATGTAGCACAGGCCGCCGTGGTTTGCCGGCATATAGGGGACCTGCTCGCCCCACTTGGCGTCGTACAGCTGGAAGGAAACGCACTCCGGCTGCAGCTCGATCTGGTTTTCCAGCTGCTGGCCGGGGATGCACTCGTTCATAAAGCGCTCGCCGCGCTTGTTGAGCTGCAGGAAGGGGGTAACGCCCATGCCGCTGCCCATGTGGTGGGTCATAGGTGCGTGGTGATCCTGCACCTTTGCGCCGATCCATGCACCCATGCGCAGGCCGTCGCCGGTCTCTACGGAGTTGCCCTCCACGTCTACGCCCAGCATACCCATGGCGCCCATGTTCATGATCTGCTTCTCCACCACCTCGGGGGCAAAGTGCTTCATGATCTTCTCATCGCCGGAGTTGTCGCCGGTGGCAAGGATCACGCCCTTGGCAGCGTTGAGCTGGATGTACTTATTGCCGTTCTGTGCGTCACGGATGACAACGCCGGTCACACGGCCATCACTGTCCTTCAGCAGCTTGGTGCCAAAGCAGCCGTAGAAGGTCTTTGCACCGGCCTCAATGGCCTTGTTCAGGTTGGCTTCCACCACAAAACCCTGCTGATCCTTGCGGGAGGAGCGGAACTCCATGCTGGAGGGGAAGGTGGGGAACTCCTCGTTGCGGTAGTCGTAGTGCTCGGGCTGCGGCCATGCCAGCGGCACCAGAATGCCCTTGTCGAACTGCTCCTGCGTGACCACCTGACGGGTGGTGTCGCAGATGGTCAGCTCCGGGTAAGCCTCGATGAACCAATCCATGACCTCGTGTGCATGGCTGGCCCACTTTTTCAGGATGGAGCGCTTGTTGCGGTAGGTGCACTCGCGCATCAGGCGGTTGACCACCACATCCTCGTCCACAATGTTCTCGCGGCCCCAGCGCTTGTTCAGGCTGCCGTTCAGCAGAGCGTACTCGCCGCTGCGGCAGTTGAAGGAGGCGCTCTTCTCCACAATAGCGACCTTTGCGCCCTCCTCGGCGGCGGCGCGGGCAGCGCAGATGCCGGACAGACCGGCACCGATGACGACCACATCAAAGTCCTGCGTCTCGGAAGCCTGCACATCCGGCTCCTCACCCAGCCAGTCCTCGCCGGAATCGGCGGTCTGCTCTGCGGCGGGCTCCTCGGTCTTTACGCCCATGGCCTGCTCAATGCAGCTGGCGGCAGCCTTCTTGACGGCGTTGGTGGTGACGGTAGCGCCGGAGATGTTATCGATCTCGGCATTCTGGGCTTCCATCAGTGCTTCCTGCAGGGTGGGAGCAGCCACGCCGCCGATGCTCTCGGTCTCGTTGGAGGCGTCTACCACCACATCGGTGATGGCGGTCTCGCTGAAGGTCATGGTCACCTTCACCTCGCCGATGCCGGTGGCAGTGCCGGTGTAGGTGCCGGGGGTGTAAATCGCATCACCGGAAGCGGCAGTGCTGGAAGAAGCTGCGGAGTTGCAGGCAGCCAGTGCGCCTGCGGTGACGCCGCTCATGGCGGCGGCAGCGGCAACTTTCAGGAAGCCCTTACGAGAGATCTTTTCCATCTTGTTTCTCCTTTTTTCTGTTCCTTCTTTTTCGTATGTGCGGGATTTTTATCCCTGTCCTCAGATAGTATAAAATATAACGAACCAAAAGAGAAACAAAAGATTTTTGCAAGTGCGATAAAAAACGTTTATAACTCCGGCGTTCTATGTTATACTGGTGCTATACACCGCAGAAAGGAAAATCCTTCGCCATGAACGACCATCAATTGCTGTGCTTTTTAACGGTGCAGCGCACGCTGAACTTTACTGCCGCCGCAAAGGAACTGTACTGCACCCAGCCTGCACTCAGCTACCAGATCCGCAGTCTGGAAAAAGAGCTGGGCTTGCCCCTGTTCGAGCGCAGCACCACCCGGGTGGTGCTGACGGCGGCAGGCCGCGCCTTTGTGCCCCATGCAGAGCAGCTGTACCGGGGCATGCTGAACGCCCGCACCGTGCTGAAGGGCTTTTCCACCGGGCACACTCTTACCCTGCGTCTGCCGCCGGTGCTGCTGCAGCGCGACCCCATCTACCCGGTGCTGATGGAGCGGCTGCACACTGCGCTGCCGGGATACGAGTTCCGGGTGGACACCACCCCGCCGCTGCTGAACGCCCATCTGATGCTCTGCACCGAGGCGGACGCCGCCGTGGTCCTGCCCTTCGGGGCGGCACAGCCGGAGGTGGAGCGCACTCCCATCATGCACAACACCTTTTATCTGGCGCTTGCGCCGGAGCATCCGCTTTACCCCCGCGACAGCCTGCAGCTGGCCGACCTTGCAGGGCAGCGGGTGTACTACGAACCGCTGTATCAGGAGATCGTGGAATATGCAAGTGTCCAGCCCGGAATGCCGTTTTCTACCATGGAATGGTGCAGCGTGGAAAACTACGCCCATGTCTACACCGAACTGCTGGCCGGGCGGGGGATGTTCTTGTTCCCTGTGCGCTACCCTTCCTACCCGGCAGCGTGGTACCGGCAGGTATGGTTGCCTCTGCCGGACACGGTTCTGCTGACCTTGCGGGAGGATCCCCGTCCGGAGATCCTCACCCTGCGTCAGGTGTTCACCGAGGTTTACGGGGAGAGGATAAAAGCATTACTTCCATAGAACAGATGGAAAATGTACACAGTGCAATGGAAATAGACCTTCAGGAAATTCATGCATCCACAAAGATTTTGAGTGCGATCTTGAAAATGCAGCTAAGAATCGAAGGATTTTTATCGTACACATCTTTCTGTAAAATGACCTCAGATAAAGCAAAACACACCTCGGGAGGAAAACACTATGTCTGATACACGAAAAAAGGCAACCATGCCGCAGGAACTTCAACAGCCGCTGCGCCGCTATGTGGCACAGGCAGACGGAAAGCTCTGCGGCTATTGCAAAGAGGACCTCTGCAATACCGAAAACGGACGGATGATCGTGGAGCTGTATCTGGGTAAACAGGAACATCACGTTTCAAGGATCTTGTATTGAAATAGCCGCACAACCGCAGCTACTAGACTGAAAATAAGGCTGAAGCCCCAACTGCTCCAGCCAACGTCAGAGTTTCTTAATTGTCCATCAAAAATACGTTGGTATGTTTCACACTGTGACGATTCAAAAAACAAAGGAGAGGTGTTTTGCTATGATCTACAAAAAGCAATACGGTCAACCGTTTGATACCGAAAGTGTAGTGGGTTCTTTTTTGCCCATGATGGAAACGATACCCTATCTGACCAAGGAGCCGGATGGTTTTTCCTATGCCATGGAGCCGCAGGATGTTCTGTATGGTCTTGGCGAAAACGTCCGTGGTATCAACAAGCGCGGATGGGTGTACGAAAGCAAATGCTCCGATGACGGCAACCATACCGAGGGCAAATCCTCGCTGTACGGTGCTTATAATTTTATGATCGTGTCCGGCAAGGATACATTTGGCTTTTTTATCGACTACCCGGGCAAGGTCACCTTTGACTGCGGCTACACCGACCTGGATACCTTACGCATCACGGTAGCCGAGGAAAATTACGATCTCTACATCATTGAGGGCGAAAGCCTGACCGATATTGTGCACCAGTTCCGCCAGTTGGTGGGGCGCAGTTATATTCCGCCCAAATGGGCTTTTGGCAACGCTCAGAGCCGCTGGAGCTACATGAACGAGGACGAGGTCCGCGAGGTGGTGGCAAATTACCGTGCCAATAATATGCCGCTGGACGCCGTGGTTCTGGACATTGATTACATGGAGCGTTACAAGGACTTTACGGTGGATGTGCAGCGTTTCCCGCATTTTGCAGACTTTGCCGCCGAGATGAAAGCGCAGGGCATCCATCTTGTCCCCATCATCGATGCAGGAGTCAAAATCGAAGATGGATATGATGTGTACGAGGAAGGCGTGAAAAACGGCTACTTCTGCACGAATCAGGATGGCACCCCCTTTGTAGCCGGTGTGTGGCCTGGACGGGTACACTTCCCCGATATGCTCAACCCGGAAGCCCGTGCTTGGTTTGGCAGTCAATATAAAGTTCTGCTGGATCAGGGGATCGAGGGCTTCTGGAATGATATGAACGAACCTGCGATCTTTTACTCCGAGGAAAGACTGAAAAAGACCTTTGCTAAAATTGAGGAATACAACAAGCAAAACCTGGATATTTCCAGCTTTGCTGCTTTTACCGGCATGGTGGCAGAGCTTTCCAACAACGAAAACGATTATAAGATGTTCTACCACAACACCAAACAGGGGCGTATGCGGCACGACAAGGTACATAATCTTTTTGGTTATAACATGACCCGTGCTGCAGGCGAGGCTTTTGAGCGGCTGGAGCCGGACAAGCGCATTTTGATGTACTCCCGTTCTGCCTGCATCGGGATGCACCGGTATGGCGGCATCTGGACTGGCGACAACCATTCTTGGTGGAGCCACATTCTGCTTGCGCTGCACATGATGCCCTCCCTGAATATGTGCGGCTTCCTGTACGAAGGCCCCGATATTGGCGGCTTTGGCAGCAATACCACGGAGGATCTGGTGCTGCGCTGGTACGGCATGGGCATCTTCTCTCCGCTGCTGCGGAACCACTCTGCCAACGGCACCCGCCGGCAGGAACCCTACCGCTTTAAGAACAAGGCCGCCTTTGCCGGTATTTTACAGCTGCGCTACCTGCTGCTGCCCTACATTTACAGCGAGTACATGAAGGCTGCTCTGCACGACGGCATGTACTGTATGCCGTTGGCGTTCGCCTTCCCGGAGGACGACTTTGCCCGCCGGGTAGAGGATGAGGTGATGATCGGTGAAAGCCTGTTGATCGCCCCGGTATATGAGCAAAATGCCCGAGGTCGGTATGTTTATCTGCCGGAGGAGATGCTGCAGGTGCGGGTAAAGTACAGCGAAAGCAACCGCATCGAAACCAGCGTGCTGCCAGCAGGCCATCATTACATTCCGGTGGAGCTGGATGAAGTGGTGTTCTTTATGCGCAAGGGACACCTTCTGCCCCTTGCCAAGGACGGCAAAAAGATCCAGAGCGTTGCCGATGTGGATTTTGCAGATCTGCGCCTGCTTGCCTATGCTCCCGATGGTGCATCCTATGAATACTATACCGATGACGGCGAGACAAAGGATTATGATAAGCCGGAACATTTTGTGCATATCACGCTGGATGCGGATGGAAACGCAAAGAGCGATCGTGCTACGGTCAAAGTAGAAGGATAATCGTCGGTCATTACGCAGTTCCTACAGAGTGACAGCGTTTCAGCTTGAAATGCTGCCACTCTTTTTTGTTGTCTGAATCACAGATGAAATAGCCACTCTATCTGGGAATCCGGGAAGAATGAGATGACAAAAAATGCTGAAAGAGATGTTTATGGGACAGCTCTTTCAGTAAAATGACCTCAGAAGAAGCAAAACACACTTCAGACGGAGGAAAATACAATGGCAAACGGTGATTACGGCTATTTCGGCAAGGGCGACACGGGCTATGCCCAATACATGACGGCCTTCAACCGCAACTTCGGCGGCTCGTCCGGCGGTGGCGGTGGGAACCACAACAATGGCGGCGGTGGCGGGGGAGATGGCAGCGGCTGCGGCTGCCTCATTGCCATTGCGGTGGTGGTCGTGCTGGTGCTTATTGCCATGGGAAGCTGAGGGCATCCCCATAGCACAAGGCGGCCTTGCGTGACCCGATCACAGAAAACATAACTAGGAAATGTTATCATATAGCCACAGGAAACGCTAACAACATTCCGATGGAGGATTTTAATATGAAAGCAAAATTTTATATCTGTGAGCACTGTGGCAATCTGGTCACCACCATCCACAACGCAGGCGTTCCGCTGGTCTGCTGCGGCGAAAAGATGAAGGAGCTGCTCCCCAACACCGTGGAAGCCAGCGGCGAAAAGCATCTGCCGGTGGCCCAGCTTTCCGGCAGCACCCTCACGGTCATGGTGGGTGCGGTGGAGCACCCCATGGTGGATGTGCACCACATCCAGTGGCTCTTTGTGGAGACCGAAAACGGCGGACAGCTCCGCACCCTCGCCCCCGGTCAGGCACCCAAGGCGGTATTTGAACTGGGCAGCGAAAAGCCGGTGGCAGTCTATGCCTACTGCAACCTGCATGGTCTGTGGATGACGAAACTTTAAGAAATGAACGGGCTCCTGCCAGTGGTTAAACGCTTGCAGGAGCCTGTTTTGGCGTGCGGACGCTTTTCCGTGGAAAGGAAGCATGACACCGTTATAATGGTTGTATGGACAGCAAAATAAGCGCAGCCCTTGCACCGCCCTGCCGGATGCGGCAGGCAGCCTGCCCGGCATCCGTCGGCGCAGAGTGGAAAGAGGAAATCGAAGCCGACTTCAAAAAGCGGTATCAGGAGTAAAGGAGAAAACAGCGACACCCTTGCCTGCATCACCGGCGGCATTGCCGAAGCCTTTTACGGGATGCCGCCTGAGTTGCGGCAGGAAACCTTGAAGCGTCTGCCGGAGGAGATGCAGGAGATGTATGAGTTGTTCCGGCAGAACCTTGAGCGCAGGATGTGACAACGCCGGTGCTGAGAGCTAGAGAGCCGCCGCACAGTGATTTGTGCGGCGGCTCTTTTCATAGAGAGAACCACAAGCTATGCTTGTGGGAGAATAGAGCCGTAGCGTTGAAACGGTAGAAAAAGAACCTCCTTTTGCTATAATTAGAAGCGGGTAACGCCAACCGCACACTAAAGCAAAAGGAGGTTCAATCCATATGGACGAGAAAAGTTTATCACATACGAGCTGGAATTGCAAATATCATATAGTACTGATACCGAAATATCGGAGAAAAGTAATATATGGGAAACTGCGGAAAGATATCGGTAAGATATTGAGAACGCTATGTGATTATAAGCATGTGGAGATAATAGAAGCACATGCGATGCCAGACCATATTCATATGCTTGTGTCAATACCGCCTAAACTTGCCGTAGCAGATTTCATGGGATATCTCAAAGGGAAGAGCACACTCATGATATTCGAGCGACATGCAAACTTGAAATACAAATACGGAAGGAGAGTGTTCTGGGCAAAAGGATATTACGTAAATACAGTAGGTGGAAACGAAGCCAAGATCCGCAAATACATTCAGGAACAGGAGTTCAACGATCAGATGTGCGACCAGCTGAGCTTCAAGGAATACGAAGACCCGTTCAAGAATGTAGCTGACTTCGATGATGACGATTCGCCAGAAGTGCCTGCAGATAGTATGAGAAAGTAAAAGCGACGTCAGTGTGCGGTTGACGTCGCTCATTGTGCGCCTTTAGGCGCGGCTGGTATTATGGCCCCTATGGGGCCGTTCTGCAAACCCCGCGTTTTCACGCGGGGTTATGATTGTGTGCAGGTGCTTTTCCGCAGCTGAAAGCCCTCGTCAAAACTCCGGGTGCCATTCGTCCCGGATGCCAATGTCGGCGCAGACGATCTTTCCGCACAGCGGCGCAGAAGTTTCTGCCATATGCAGCGGTTTATAGCTGTCGAAGGTTACGGTCAGGTCTGCATGAGCAGCACCCTTGGCAACTTCGCCGGTATCCGTATGGATGCCGCTTGGCAGGTCTATGGCCAGCACAAAGGCACCGCCCTTGTGCAGACGGCGTATTAGTCCGCAGGCAGCAAGGCCGGAAGGCCGCAGTTCACCATGGAACCCGGTGCCGTAGAGGGCGTCCACAGCAGCATCAAAGCGCTGCGTTTCCAGTACGGAACCGTCGGCGCAGATGTGCACCGGCAGGGAGTGCAGACGCTCGAAATTGCGGAGAGCATCAACGGTTTTCGGCTCGCCCTCGGCCAGAAGAACGGTCACGTTCCACCCATCTTTTGCAGCGGCGCGGGCGATCACGAACCCATCGCCGCCGTTGTTGCCCTTTCCGCAGACCACCAGCAGCCTGCCGGGATGCGGAAACTGCTTTTGCAGTTCAGCGTAAGCTGCCAGCCCGGCGTTTTCCATCATTTGCAGGTAGGGCAGACCGTGGACATCCCCGGCTCGTTCAATTTCCTTCATCTGCGCAGCCGTCACAATGCGATGTTTCATGTGGGCACCTTCTTTCTATCTCTATTATAATGGATGAGAATGTTTGGAACAAGATAAAAGATGCCGGTGTATAGGCTCTGTCCCCGGAGAGCCGCAACAAGCTCTCCGGGGGCATTTTTGTTTTTCACTATCTTTTCCGCAGGGGAAAACCATGGTATACTGAACGCAACGAATCCAAAGTGATAAACCGGGAGGTACCGTTATGAAGTGGGGAATTTTAGCGACCGGCACCATTGCCAAAAAGTTTGCATCTACGGTGGAACAGATGGGCGCAGAGGGGGAGCAGCTTGTTGCCGTGGGCTCACGGCACATGGAAAGCGCACAGGCGTTTGCACAGCAGTACGGCATCCCCTGCTGCTATGACTCCTACGAAGCCCTTGCCGCCGACCCGGAGGTGGAGGCTATCTACGTTGCCACCCCCAACACCCTGCATTACGAAAACTGCAAGCTCTGTCTGGAGCAGGGCAAGCACGTTTTGTGCGAAAAGCCCTTTACCATCCGCCCGGAGCAGGCGCAGGAGCTGTACCGGCTGGCAGAGGAAAAGCACCTCTTCCTCATGGAGGCGTTCTGGATCTGGCTGCTGCCGCTGTACGACCGCCTGCGCGAGATCCTTGCGGCTGGCACCATCGGGGAACTGAAGCAGATCACCTGTCAATACGGCTTTGTGGCCTCCGGTGCCCGGAAGGACCGCAAGTTTGATTCCGGTCTGGGCGGCGGTGCACTGCTGGATATCGGCATCTACAATCTGGGCTTTCTGCGCATCCTCACCGGACAGGACCCGGAGAAGGTGGAGACCAAAGAGGTGCACATCAACGAGTACGGCACCGACGATTACAGCCGCCTTGTGCTGACCTACCCCGGCGGCTGCAAGGCAGAGTCTGTCCAGACCATCGGGCAGGAGCTTGCGCGCAACGCCCACATCCTTGGCACCAAGGGCAGCATTTTCCTGCCGGATTTCCAGCACGCCGAGACCATGACGCTGGAAGTGGAGGGCAAAGAGCCGGAGGTCATCCGCTGCCCGGTGGACATCAACGGCTTTGAGTATGAGATCCGGGAAGCAAGCCGCTGCGTCAAGCAGGGACGTACCGGCAGCGACCGCTACACCCCGCAGGACAGCCTTGCCCTGACCCGCCTGATGTACGACACCCGCATGAGCTGGGGCATGAAGTTTGCGGGTGAGGTGTAAGCACACACCTTGCACAGGGGGCTTTTTGTGTGCGGAGATTATGGCATACGGAGAACGACAACTCGGAATTTGGAGGTACACGATGATAATAAAAATTGTTACAATTTCACTGATGGCAGTGTTCTACATCTGCTATTTTGCAAAGCTGATTAGTCAGAAAAAGCAAGGCATAAAGACAGACCAATTAGGAAAAGGAAAAGAGGGATTTGTCAAATTTATAGAAGTAGCTCTTAAAATAATCACATATTTGCTTCCTGTAATACAGATTATCAGTATTGTGTTTTATTCGGGAACAGCACATATTGTGTTGCAATTTACAGGAGTTGTAATAACAATGTTCGGTGTACTTGCTTTTATTGTTTCTGTTACACAGATGAAGGAGAATTGGAGAGCAGGTGTGCAAAAAGAAGAAAAGACCAATTTGGTAACAACGGGCATCTATTCTATTAGCAGAAATCCTGCATTTTTGGGTTTTGATTTAATGTATATAGGAATATTGTTTTCGTTCTTTAATTGGTTCCTTTACTTTGCCACAGGTTTTGCAGTGGTATTTTTTCATTTACAGATAGTCAATGTAGAGGAAGATTTTTTGATAGAAGCATTCGGAAATGAGTACCTGCAATACAAATCAAAAGTATGCCGATATTTAGGAAGAAAAAGATAAATTCCAGTTTGCTGGGCAGACTGGTATCTAAAAAACACAAAAAACGAAGGAGCAGCCATGGTACTTTATTTTACGGGAACTGGCAACAGCCGATATCTGGCGCGGCGTATTGCCGAAGGGTTGGAGATGCCGCTTTACGACCTGAACGCTTGTGTCAAGGCAGGGGATACCGCCCCGGTGCAGACCGGGCGTGACGTGGTGCTGGTAACGCCTACCTACGCATGGCGCATCCCACGGATAGTGTCGGAGTGGCTGGGCAAGACCGCGCTGACCGGGGCAGAGCGTATCTGGTTTGTGATGGACTGCGGCAGCGAAATTGGCAATGCGGCAGGCTATAACCGGCAGCTTGCGGCGCAAAAGCAGCTGCAGTACATGGGCACAGCCCAGATCATCATGCCGGAAAATTACATTGCCATGTTCAATGCACCCCAGAAGGAGCAGGCACGGAGCATCGTGGAGCAGGCAGAGCCTGCACTTCAGAAGGCGCTGACCCAGCTCAAAGCCGGGCAGGAATTTCCCCCACCGAGAGAGAGCCTCTACGACCGCTTTATGAGCGGCCCGGTGAATCCGGTATTCTATCGCTTTTTTGTAAAAGCCGATGCCTTCCGGGCAACGGATGCCTGCATCGGCTGCGGTAAGTGCGTAGAACTGTGCCCGCTGAACAACATCCGTCTGGAAAATGGCAAACCGATCTGGGGCAAAAACTGCACCCATTGCATGGCCTGCATCTGCTATTGCCCCAAAGAGGCCATCGAGTACGGCAAAAAGAGCAAAGGCAAGCCCCGGTATCACTTTGAAGCACTGGAAAAGAAGCAGGACGTATGAAATTAAGGGGGCTCCGGCAGTGGGCATCCGGCTGACGATAAGGCAGATTTGTCCTTGAAAGAATAAACCTATTGACATGGTGCGAAAATGGGTTTATACTATCCCCAACACAAGAAAGGGAGTACAGGCAGATGAAACATACAGCAGATGCCCGGCACAGGCTGCCCGGGCGAATGCGCTGCTCCCAGACAAATTTCCGGCAGACAGACTGAAAAAACAGGAAGATGCCGTTGTCTGGGAGAAGTGCCCGAACATACATCGTCACAATAAAAGGAGAACCGACAATGGCTGATTATAAACTGTGGAACGCACTGAAAGACGCTAAAAAATATCGCTGGGTGGAACTTTCTCACTCACTGAACAATGAAAGCCCCTACTGGTCCGGCATCCCGGAAGGCTCTGTGGAGCTGGCAAAGACCGTGTGGGACTGGGGCAAGCCGGAACTGGAATGCCTGATTCAAACCTTCAAATTCCCCGGACAGTTCGGTACCCATATCGACTTCCCGGGGCACTTCATCAAGGGAAAGGCACTGTCCGAAAAGTTTGATGTGAACGACCTGATCTTCCCGCTGGTGGTCATCGATATTTCCCAGCAGGCTAAGAAAGACCCCCGCTACGCTGTGACGGTGGAGGACATCAAGGCCTATGAGGCAAAGTACGGCCCCATCCCGGATGGTGCGCTGGTAGCTCTGCGCAGCGACTGGTACAAGAAGTGGCCGGATATGGATGCGCTGTCCGGCATCGACGCAGAGGGCAAAGAAAATGCTCCCGGCTGGTCGCTGGAAGCATTGGAGTATATCTACAAGGTGCGCAACGCCGCCGCCAACGGCCACGAAACGCTGGATACCGATTCCTCTGCGGTGGCGGAGGAAAAGGGAGACCTTGCCTGCGAGCGCTATGTTCTGGACAACGACAAGCTGCAGGTGGAGGTGCTTGCAAATCTGGATAAAGTGCAGCCTGCCGGCGCGGTGGTCATTGTTTCTTACCCCCGCATCGAGGGTGCAACCGGCCTGCCCGCACGGGTCTGGGCCATTACCGAATAAGAGCGGGGAAGTGGGAAGATGTCCTTTGAAAAAGCAAAAGCAGACCTGGAAGAAAAAGGTCTGGGAGACCATGTCATTGTGCTGAACGAGTCCTCGGCAACCGTGGCCGAAGCAGCGCACGCACTGGGCGTAGAGCCTGCCAGCATCGCGAAAACGCTGTCGGTTTTGCAGGGCGAAAAGCCGGTGCTTATTGTTACCGAGGGCACGGCAAAGCTGGACAACCACAAGTACAAGAGCCTGTTCCACATGAAGGCTAAAATGATCCCCTACGATGAGGTGGAAGCCTATGTGGGGCATGCCCCCGGCGGCGTGTGCCCCTTTGGGGTGAACGAGGGCGTGGCGATCTATCTGGACGAGAGTCTGCGCAAGTTCGATACCGTCTACCCGGCAGCGGGCAACGGTCACACCGCCGTCAAGCTGACCTTGCAGGAGCTGGAAGCAGCCGCCGGAGCCGAGGGCTGGGTGGATGTCTGCAAAGAACCGGAAGGCGAGTAAAAATACGATAAACGCAAAGGGAGTTCTGCCCGGACCTTTGTCCGTGACGGAACTCCCTTTTTGCTTCGCAGAGTAATTCACAACACGCTTCTATCTTTATTTCTATCGTAAGTCAAGAAATTAGTGCAACATTCAAACAGCATATTTGCGATATGCAATTCAATGCTGTTGCTGTTGCATTAAAAAAGTTGAATTGCAATAAAAGCATATAGTTAGCTTCTCCTAAAATCCCTTGACCTTTTTGCCGGAGTGCAGTATACTTTTTATGTAGTTAGTCATGAATAACCATAAGGAGGTACTACATGATACAAGACGCATTCTGGGGGATCCTGATCCCTTTTCTGGGCACAAGCCTTGGGGCGGGCTGTGTGTTCTTTTTGAAAAATGCTTTGCGTGACGGCATCCAGCGTGCCCTTACCGGCTTTGCCGCCGGGGTCATGGTGGCGGCATCGGTATGGAGCTTGCTGATCCCGGCTATGGAGCAGGCCGCAGATCTGGGCAGGCTGGCATTTTTCCCGGCGGCAGCGGGCTTCTGGCTGGGCATCCTGTTTTTACTGCTGCTGGACCATCTCATCCCACATCTGCATCAGAACAGCTTGCAGGCCGAAGGGCCAAAAAGCCAGTTCCAGCGCACCACCATGATGGTTCTGGCGGTAACGCTGCACAACATCCCGGAGGGTATGGCAGTGGGCGTGGTCTATGCCGGATACCTTGCCGGGACGGCTCAGATCACCGCTGCCGGGGCGCTGGCGCTTTCCCTTGGCATTGCCATCCAGAACTTCCCGGAGGGTGCCATCATCTCCATGCCCCTGCGGGCAGAAGGAATGAAAAAAGGCCGGGCGTTCTGGGGCGGCGTGCTGTCCGGCATTGTAGAGCCCATCGGGGCAGTGCTGACGATTCTGGCGGCAGGCATCGTGGTGCCCGCGTTGCCCTATCTGCTCAGCTTTGCAGCCGGTGCCATGCTGTATGTGGTGGTAGAGGAACTGATTCCGGAAATGTCGCAAGGACAGCACTCCAACGTTGGCACAGTGTTTTTTGCGGTGGGCTTCAGCGTGATGATGGTGCTGGATGTGGCACTGGGGTGACGGTTGGAGATTGCGAAAGCGAAATCTCTTTCGTAATCCCCGAAAAAGCCTAAACTCCTTGACAGAGGCAGCAGCAGGGCGTATTATTTTGGCAGAAGGGCCGCTGAGAAGCGGCTTTTTACAGAGCAGAAAGTTAGCTGAATCTAACTATTTGATACCCGTATCTCGGAGGACGTCTGGAAAAGGCAGCGCGTAAGGAGGACGGAACATGGAACGAAAAGAAGCGATTCGCAGCGCCTATCGGCTGACAGGCGGCAACAACTTTTATGACGGCATGATCACTTGTTCCACCCTGAGTGGGAAAGCGGTGTGCCGCTTGGTGTGGGATATGAACAAAGCGGAAAACGATGCCTATCTGGAAAAGGCATTGTCCGGCATCCCGGAACATTTTTCCGGAAAGCTGCTGGAGGTGCCGGTGGGCACCGGTATTCTGACCATGCCGCTTTACAGGACACTGCCCAAAGCGGACATCACCTGTCTGGATTACTCGGCAGATATGATGGGACAGGCGCAGGAAAAGGCAGACCGCCTGCACCTGAAAAATGTGACCTTCCGGCAGGGAGATGTAGGTGCGCTGCCCTTTGCGGACGGTGCATTCGACATCGTTTTGTCACTGAACGGCTTTCACGCATTCCCGGATAAAGAGGCCGCTTACCGGGAGGTGTTCCGGGTCTTGAAGCCCGGTGGGACCTTCTGCGGTTGCTTTTATGTAAAGGGGGAGCAGAAGCGGACGGACTGGTTTGTTCGGCATGTTTATGAAAAAACGGGGTTCTTCACGCCGCCCTATGAGACGGCTTTCAGTTTGAAAAAACGGCTGGAGAAACTGTACGCAACCGTAACATTTGGAACAGTGAAGAGCATGGCGTGGTTTGTCTGCCGGAAAGGACTATGATGAAATTTAAGACATTTGGAGAGTGGGTGGCGTTTGCAAGGCTGCAAAAAGAAAGACGTTCATAGCGCTGCCTGATGCCGCGCTCAGCGGAGCAAGAACCACACGCCCAGCAGAATCGCAAGGAAGATCAGGTTGGACAGGGTGAACAGCCCGAAATACTGCTTCTTCCCCTGTGGCAGCTCCCGTGCGATCTGCCGGTAGGAAATAAGACTGGCCATGGATGCGATCAGAGTGCCAAGACCTCCCAGATTGGTGCCGATGATGAGGGCTGGTGTCTCTGCCGTGAACCCGGACAGCAGCAGGGCGGCGGGAACATTACTGGTGACCTGCGAAGCAAGAACCGCCACCAGCACTTCCCGGCCGGTCAGAAACTCCTGCAGCCAGCCGGAGAAAGCGGGAATGCGGCCAAGATTGCCAATGAAGATGAAAAAAGCCACAAAGGTCAGAAGCAGGGAATAGTCCACCGCCCGTAAGGTGTGCGGGTCTGCAAAAAGGGCGCAGACGAGCACAGCGGCAAAGGCGATGCCATAGGGCAGCACCCGGATCACGGACAGCAGGCAAACGGCAAACAGAACCAGATACAGCAGGATGATCTTCTGATCTCCCTGAGATGCAGAGGAAGAAACAAGCTCGTCCACGGAAAGGGCGGCAGAGGCTTTCCGGCAGACCAGCGCTGCCCAAGCCAGCAGCAGGAGCAGAGAGACCAGGGTGTAGGGCAGCATAAGAAGCACAAAGCCCCCGATGCTCATGCCGCTTTTTCCGTAAAGATAGAGGTTCTGCGGGTTGCCGATGGGGGTCAGCATACTGCCAAGGTTTGCCGCAACGGTCTGCATACAGACCACCGGGATCAGAAGAGCGCGGCGGACATCTGCTCCCAGACGGCTCAGGACTACGAACGTAAAGGGAACGAAGGTCAGCAGGGAAACATCGTTGGTGATGAACATGCTTCCCAAAAAGCACAGCCCAACCAGTACCAGCGTCAGCTGAAAGGTGCTGTGGGTACGGGACAGCAATGCCCGGCCCAGTCCATCAAAAAAGCCCTGCCGCCGCAGCCCGGCCATGACCGTCATCAGGGAAAACAGGATCGCCAGCGTGCGCAGGTCGATGTAGCCGATATAATGCACATCCGGCGGAACAAAGAAGGCGGAGACAACGGCCAGCACAGCGGCTATGGTGAGAACCGTTTCCTGCTGAATGAATTGTTTGAGTAGTTTCATAGAGACACATCCTTGTAATTGTAAAGGCAGCCCTGCTACGGTGCCGGACGGCCTTTTTTCGTATTTCAGAGCAACAGCTCAAACAACCCGATCATCAGCGGCATGGTCAGGATGGAAAGCAGCGTGCTCAGGACATAGATCGCGCTGGAATGAGAAGCATCCCGGTCATAGAGCTGTGCCATGGAGGTGACTGTTGCACAGGCGGGGGTAATGGCAGAAAGGTAGACCGTCATCAGGATGGACTTGCCGTCCGGGATCCAAAGGGATGCGTGAACTGCCCAAAGCAGCAGAACGATGACCAGCGGAACACCCAGCAGACGCAGAAATACCGGCAGATAGTTGCGCGGGGTGCAGAAAACCTTTTTGAGGGGGACTTCCGCAATGGCCATGCCTGCCAGCAGCATTCCCATGGGGCCGATCATATTGCCGACACTGCTCAGTGTGCTGGTGATCGGGGCGGGCAGCGAGATGTGCAGCAGGTACAGCAGAGCACCGGCTGCAATGGCGATCAGATTGACATTGGTAAGGAGCTTGCGCCATTCCAGCCGGGCAGACCCCTGCAGGCAGGCGCTTGCATGGGTCCAGAGCAGTACCAGCTGTACAATGACAAAGGCGCAGGAGTAGACAACATATTCCTCCCCCAGCAGAGCCTGCACAATGGGAATGACCAGCGCGGCGGCATTGCTGTAAATGATATTGACCTGCTCCACGGCGTCCAGCTTGAGAGCTTTGCGGAACAGCACATTCAGAAGCAGAAATACAGCGTGCATTCCAACGGCGATGCCCATGGAATAAAGCAGCCCGGTGCGGATCTCCGGTGTATCCTTGATCTGAAAGGCGTTCAGAACGACACAGGGCATGACCAGATAGACAAAGACCACAGACAGCACCTTACTGTCCGATGACTTCAACAAGCCGGTTTTTACAACGGCATATCCCATCAGCAGAATCAGAAATAGCTGCGCGATCTGCTGCATCAATAAAAGGCTGAGTTGCATTTAGAACTCCTCTTTTGCAATTCGTTTTTGCAGCACCATCCTACTCCATTAGAGCGGCATCGTCAAGAGAAAACAGAAAAAACGCGATTCGAGCAAGAAAAAACGGATGGCTCCGCAGAACCATCCGCTAAAACTGGTATCATCAGTCTTTCCGATACTTATATGCACCCTCAATGGCGTGGACCAGATGATAATGGAACCGGGCGTGTCGGGGCGAGTCCCTTTCTGCGCGTCCGGCTTCCAAAAAGCCCGCAGGGGCTTTACGGCTTAAGCAAGGATCCCGGTGGACTGCAAAAACAGCACCAGCATCATCACCGGGGCAACATAACGGATCATCACCCGATAGAGCTTTTTGCGGCGGAAGGTCTCGCCGTTGCGCTGCATCTCGTCAATGACGTAATCCGGCGTCATGACCCAGCCGATCAGGATGGTGGACAGCAGGGCAATGAAGGGCATCATGACGCTGTTGCTGACGTAGTCCATGATATCCAGCAGCTGAGCCGCAGAGCCGTTGGGCAGCTGTACCTCAAAATAGAAGATGCTGTAACCCAGCGCAATGATGGCGGACGCGGCCAGATAAATGACCGTCAGCACAAGCACCGTCTTTTTGCGGCCCGAGTGGAAGATCTCCATGCAGTTGGCAGCGATGGATTCCAGCACCGAGATGCAGGAGGTCAGGGTGGCAAAAATGGCGGTGACAAAGAACAGGATGCCCACAAATGTGCCGGCCTTGCCCATAGCGGCAAACACCTTGGGCAGCGAGACGAACATCAGGCTGGGGCCTGCGCTCATGCCCTCGGTGCCGGAGAACACATACACGGCGGGGATGATCATGGCACCGGCCAGCAGCGCTACGCCGGTATCGAAGATCTCGATCTGATTCACCGCCTTGTTCAGGTCTACTTCCGGTTTGACGTAGGAACCGTAGGTGATCATAATGCCCATGGACACGCTGAGAGAGAAGAACAACTGACTCATGGCGTCCAGCAGGATCTGCAAAAAGCGGCTGACGGTCAGCCCTTCCATGTGCGGGGTCAGGTAGTAGCGCAGACCCTCCAGACCGGTGCGCATCTGCCCGGAAGCGTCCTCGTGGCGCAGGGTGAGGGCGTAACCCGCAATCACGACCACCAGCACCAGCAGAATGGGCATCATGTAGCGGGACACCCGCTCAATGCCGCCCTCCACGCCGTTGTACACGATGAAAGCGGTCACGCCCATGAACAGCAGAGCGAACACCACAGGCGACACCGGTGAGGTGATAAAGCTGGTGAAATAGCCGTCCTCGGCAGCGGCGGCAGACTGTCCGGTGAGGTAGACCACCGCATATTTCGTGATCCACCCGCCGATGACGGCGTAGTAGGTCATGATGAGAACGGGCACCAGAAAGGTGAGGATACCGAGGAATTTCCACTTGGGACGCATAGTCTCGTAGGCGCGGATGGCACTCTGCTTGGTGCGGCGCCCGATGGCGATATCCGAGGTAAGCAGGGTAAAACCGAAGGTCAGCACCAGCACCAGATACACCAGCAAAAATAAACCGCCGCCATCCTTTGCGGCAAGGTACGGGAACCGCCACAGGTTGCCGACACCCACTGCACTTCCGGCGGCAGCAAGGACAAATCCGATTTGCCCAGAGAAACTGCTTGCTTTCTTTTCCATGATTCTTAAACTCCTATCCTAAAAACCTATTGTAATATAGGATAACATGAAGTATCATATCAGTAAACCAAATAAAATTACTGCGACCTATAAATTTTACTTATGGAGCGTTTGCGATGCGGGAACAGAAAGACCGATACGAGATATTCTTGAAAGTATGCGAAACGGGCAGCTTTTCCAAAGCAGCGGAGGCGCTGAACTATACCCAATCCGGCATCAGCCAGATGATGGCGGGGTTGGAAGAGGAATTGGGCGTGCAGCTGTTCGCCCGCATCAACCGGGGCGTGACCCTGACCGATAACGGGACACGTCTTTTGCCCTATATCCGGGAACTTGCTAACCAGAAGACCCGGCTGCGGCAGGCGGCGTTCAACATCAACCACAAGGTGGAGGGCAAGCTGCGGGTGGGCAGCATTTCCAGCATCACCACCCTCTGGATGCCGGAGGTCGTGCATTATTTCAAGGAAAACTACCCGAAGGTGAAGATTGAAATTCTGGACGGCAACTATGATGAGATCCGGGAATGGATCATCCGTGGGCAGGTGGACTGCGGCTTCCTCTCGTCCATTGTGGCAGACGACCTGAAATTCTACCCGCTCCGGGACGACCCGCTGTGTGCCGTGTTCCCGGAGGGGCATCCACTGGCTGCACAGCCCAGTGTGACCCTGCCGCAGCTGTTTCAGTGCCCGCTCATCATCGAAACGCCCGGCTGCGACAATGATATCCAGCACCTGATGCTCAAATGCCCGGTGAAGCCGAATATTGCATATAGCTTCCGGGACGATACCCTCATCATGGCCTTCGTGCGCAGCGGGCTGGGCGTGACTATCTCGCAGGAACTGGTGATGCAGGCATTCGGCTGCCCCGGTGTGGTGTCCCGCCCGCTGAAACCTGCCTGCTGCCGGACGCTGGGGCTGGCGTTTTCCAAGACGGCAAACTCGGTGGTGAGCCAGACACTGCTGGAATATCTGAAATCCACCCGGCAGCGAAAGGATCCACCGCAGATAAAATAAGAACAAAGAGCGGAGAACGGTATAAAAGCCGCTCTCCGCTTTCCTGGCAGCTGCTCCTTGATCTCCTTGGAGATGACCGCCTGAAAATCGCGCACGATGGTGGGGAAGGGGTAAGGCCCCATCACCGAGCCAAGGCAGTAGTGGGTGTCGCTGATGCGGCTGGTCCACTCGCGCATGGCCTCGGACACGGCATCCTTCAGCGTGCCGGTGGTAACGGGGATGACCTCTGCGCCCAAAAGACGCATCCGGTAGACGTTCAGCGCCTGACACTTGGTGTCCTCTTCTGTCAAGGACGAATAAAGCTTAGCCTTTGATCCGCGGTGCCACCCTGACTTCACGGGAACGACCCCATGCACTTGGCGGGATGCCAACACATCCCCGGCAACTGACGTATGCCCTACGTTGCAGAATACTGTGCGGCGCGTTCAAAGCACCGCAATTCCCTGCACCCTCAGCGGTCCATTTCGGGAAAAAGCAACGCAACGCCGCCTTTTCCTTGACGAACTGTTTCCAGTCTGCTTCTCAGCTGCGCAGGCTCTCTGTACAGGCATGGTTCGCTGTTATCTCCGCTTCAACGGTTTAGTGTATTGAATTTGCCTATATTAAAGCACGGATTTTGGATTTGTTAATACCAAATTTTGTTTTTGGAAAAATTTTACCTACATTTGCAGTTGGTTTTGGCTTGCGGGGGCTGAATCGCAAGCATTGACACAATGAAGGACGTGTATTGATAATTTCCCGCTGATCAGGTGACGAATGCAATCCATCCCTCTGCGGACGACCCTAAAACGGTTGTCCGCTTTTTTATGCCCTACCGCAGCTTTACAAAGCTTGATTTACTCTGCGTTTTCCGGTTCTTGTTCAGCAGGCTTTATGGTCTTGACCTGCAGGGCGAAGTACAGCAAATGACAGGCCCACACCACTGCAATGCAGACCCTGCCGATGGGCGCGTTTTTCATGCAAAGAAAGCCGATGGCCATAACAGCGGTGACCATTGCGATGATCTTGCACTTTGTTCCGGCTGTCATGGCTTTTTTCTGAACGAAGCTGTCCAGATGCTTTTTGTACAAGTTCGTACCTACGAACCAATCGTGTAGTTTTTGAGAGCTTTTCGCAAAGCAGAGCAGGGTCGCCATGTAGAAGGGAACAGTGGGCAGAATGGGGAGCACGATTCCCACAGTGCCCAGAACCATGCAAAGAAAGCCCAGTACGATCCAAAATGCTTTTAAGAGTTTTTTCATCATCTTCTCCTGTTGATTTTTTGTGTTGCTGTACGGCAGTGCAGGGCGAGCGTCTCCGTCATAGTTTCAAAACAGAGACTCTAAATGTTAGCGTTAACTAACTTCTTGCCTTGTGAAAAGCCGCCCGTTGGCGACTTTTCTGGAGAGATAATACGATATTCTGGAAACTTTGTCAAGATGCACTTTGCGGAGCGTTGCGCCTGTTACCCGTATATTTTCCCTACGATTTTTCCGCGCGCTGCGGCGGGCAGAAGCTTGCACAAAAGGCTCAGGAATTTATATTGTGCACCGGCAACATAAACGACTGCCGGTTTCTTTTTCTCCACAATACCGGCGATGTAACATCCAATGCGTGCCGGGTCCATGCCGTTTTGCTCGTCATGCTCCATCTGACTGACGCTCCGGGAGATGCGCCCGCCGTATTCATCATCGCCGAGAATGCTTTTCTGACGTGCTTTTGTAAACCCGGTGCAGATGTCACCCAATTCTACGACGGTAACATGGATGCCGTAGGGCTTGACTTCATTTGCCAGAGCATAAGAGTAAGAGGAAACAGCGGCTTTGCTTGCAGAGTAGAAGGTCTGGAACGGAATGTGTGCTACGGCAGCAACAGAGCTGATGTTCACGATATGCCCCTTCCCCTGACGGCGCAGGAAGGGGAGGACTGCTTTATTCACATTGACCGTTCCGAAGAAATTTACATCAAACTGCGCTTTGGCTTGCTCCATGGACGTAAACTCCACCGCACCGGAAATGCCAAAACCTGCACAGTTGACTACCGCATCAATTTTGGTCTCTTTTTGGATGACCTGCTGCACGGCAGCGTTGACGGTATCTTCATCGGTCACATCGACAGACAGATGGGTGACGCCCTCCATGGGGATATTTCTGCGGCTGAACTCGTAGACAATGCAGCCGTTCTCTTTCAGAGCGGATGCCATGCACCGCCCGATGCCGGAGCTTCCGCCGGTAACAATGACGACCTTGTTGTTTTCTCCCGCCATGATTTTCCTCCTGAAAATCTTTGATTTGTTTAGAGTATACCGCATTGCACGGCGGCTGTCTATACACGGGCGGGTGTTGTTGTTTTGTTGCGGTTCGGTTACTCCGTCAGAAGGGGGTAAAGCAGAGTTTTTGCGGTGTTCCATCCAGCAGATACCGGATATAGAGGCGGTCGTTTTCCGCTTCTGCCTGCACCTGCGTGGCACGCTCAAAGAGGGTGCGCAGGCGGCGGTACTCGTCCCGCTGCGCCTGTGTGTAGCGGGACGGCATATCCGAGGTGAGGAACACATTGCCCAGCAAGGCATTGACCGTGGCAAGGGTGCGTTTTTGCTCTGCCGTCAGCTTGCAGTTTTCCTCCCGGAGGAAGAACACATCCGGGTCGCTGCCATAGGCGCGGCCATTGAGCTGCCGCCGGAATACCGTGTTGTTGATGGCCTGTTTTGTGGACACCCGCTCCCGGTGGAACAGGCGCATATACCACACATCGTCCCAGTCCAAGCTCACATCACAACTGACACGGCAGTAGTCCACCAGCCCGAAGGCAGGCAGCACCGGCACGCCGCAGCCAAGGATGGCTTTTTGTCCGCACCAACTGCGCAGCAGTTCCGTGGCACGGCGCATCCGGGCGGCCCGGCTCTCGCGGGCGTTGCCAAAAGGGGCGGCTCCGTACAGAAAATCCAGCTTGACAAGGTCGAAGCCCCAGTCGTTCAGCACCCGGTCAAACACCCGGTGCAGATAGTCCAGCACGGTCGGGTTGTCGATATCCAGCGCATAAAAACTGCTCCAGTTGCTGCCGCAGCACCACGGTTTGCCGTCCACTTTCAGCAGCCAGTCCGGGTGCTGCCGGAAAAGGGCAGAGTCCTTTTCGCACACAAAGGGCGCAAGCCATAGCCCGGCCTGAAATCCGGCGGCGTGAATTTCCTCCACCATGCCTTTCAGCCCGTGGGGGAATTTTTGCGCATCCGTTTCCAGCCAGTCGCCCACCTTCGGCTCCCAGCCATCGTCGATCTGGAACAGGTCTCCCGGGCAAAGGAGGCTGCGGCAGCCGGTCAGGTCCTCCCGGATGGTATCCGCGGTGATGTCCTGATAGCGGTTGTACCAGCTGGAATAGCCTGCCAGTTTCTTCTCGGTCCGGGGCTTGATGCCCATAGACTGAAACCAGCCGTCGAACACCTCGGTCTCGCTGCCCTCGGCAAAAAACAGGTCGAACAGGGCAACGCTGCCGCCGGGATGCTCCACCCCGGCGCAGTCCCGTTCCAGCGTCAGCAGGGCTTTGCCGCTGTCGTAGCGGAGGATAGTGTAGCCCGGGGTCTCGTCCAGTGATGCCACCAGCCGGAACTGCGCTCCCTTGCGGAAATAGCAGTAGGAAAAGCCGTGGCTCTGGCCTTTTTGATGTCCGTAAGGCACAAAATGATAATCGCCGTAGCGGTCAAAGGCGTATTTCTTGCGCAGAAAGCCGGGGATATGGTCGGTGCCGCGCAGTTTGCCGTTCCGGTCCAGCTCCGGACTGTAGGTCCATGTCTGGTAGCCGTTCATGAACAGACGCTCATCTGCTTCCATCTTCCACGGCAGCTCGGCACGCACCGTTTTCAGCGTCCCGGCGGGCAGGTCGGCGGAAAGATGCAGGGCGCCGCAGCCCGGGAGCACCGGGGCATTGCCCTGCCGCACGCCGCCGGAAGTTTCCGCATACCAGTGCAGCGTTTCAGTCATGGTGCGTTTCCTCCCCGTGGAGCTGTGCGCTGATCTCGGCAGCACGCTGATCCGTCAAAACAAACTTGCGGCGGAACAGCACCAGCACACCTGCCAGCACCAGCATGGGCAGCACGGTCATCATCAGGCGCAGACCCAGCAGGGTTCCTGCGCTTTGTACTGCCACCGGGCCGGTCTCCTCCGTGTTGCCCACAAGACCGATCAAATCCAGCCCGATGCCGGTCAGGAATACCGCCACACCGGAGGCAGCCTTGACCACAAAGGTCTGCATGGAAAAGATAACGCTCTCCTCCCGGCGGCCGGTCTTGAGCTGACCGTAATCCACGCTGTTGGAAAGGAACAGGGTGGTCAGCACGCTCAGCATACCGTTGCAGGCGAACACCACAATGCCCGGGATGCACAGCAGGGCAAGGCTATGGGAAAGCCCGGTCAGGCAGAACACCAGCAGCGTGCCGTAGCCGCACAGTGCCAGCACAAGGCTTAGATGGAACACCTGTGTGCTGCTGAACTTTTTGCGCAGCAAGGGGTAAAGCACCATCATGCCAAGGATCTGCGCCGCACCGCCCACAGTGGAAAACAGGGTGTAGGTGGCTTTCCAGCCTGCACCGCCAAGGTCATATTTAAAGAAATAGATGATGAAGTTGGAGGTGAGGTACAGCGCCGAGTTGATCAGTACGATGCTGCCCACCACGACCATAGCCTGATCGTTGCGGAACAGGGCGGAGAACATCTCCTTCACGGTGGCGGTCTTCATCTCACTGGGGGTGGTTTCTTTCATGGAAATGCAGCACACCAGCTCTGTCACTGCAAAAATTACCGCTACGATCAATGCCACCCAGCGGAAGCCTGCGCGCTCGCTGTCGCCGCCGAGTGCGCCCACCAGCAGCATGGTGAACATGGCGATGAGGGCAGAGCCAACGCCTGCACAGGTACGGCCCACCATGGAAAGGTTCTCCCGGTCTTTGGGGGTCCGGGTCACGGCAGGGATCATGGACCAGTATGGAATATCCATCATGGTATAGGTGACGCCCCACAGGATGTACACCACGCTGAAGTAGACCATCAGCGCTGCTTCGTCCAGCACCGGGGCGGCAAACAGGGCGTAGAGCACCAGCGCATTGAGCAGCGTACCGGAAAAGATCCACGGCCGGAAACGCCCCCAGCGGGTGCGGGTCTTTGCCACCAGAACGCCCATAAAGGGGTCGTTGAAGGCATCAAAGAACCGGGCTGCCATGAGCACCAGTCCCACAAAGCTTGCCGAGAGCCCCAGCACATCCTGATAATAATACATGACGTAAGAAGCCGACAGGGCGTATACCATATCCTTGCCCACGGCACCAATGCCGAATGCGGTTTTCTGTTTCAGGGTCAGTTCCATACAGCATCCTCCTTTTCAATGGTGAACCGCAGCACAACAGGCTGCGTCTGCGGGGCAGAAACGGTCAGCAGGGCTTCTCCGGCAGCGCCCACGGTGCGCAGATAGGTTCCGGTCATGCCGCCTTCGGCCACGGCGGTCTGCGGACCCACAAGGGCGGCGTTTCCCTCTACCGTAAACTGCACCGGGAACTGTGCGTAGGGGGCAGGGGTGCCGTTCTCGTCCAGAATGCGCACCCGGACGGCGGCCATATCGTAAGTATCTTTTTCCTGAAGAGCCGTCCGGCTGACCTTGACCTCCAAGTGCAGCTTTGCGCTGGGGCAAAGGGTCACGCTGCGCACCACGTTGCCGTCCTGCACGGCATCGAACCGCCAGCGGGTGGCTTCGCCGCCCCAGTTGCCAACGTACTTGCCGTAAAGTGCCACGCCATCTTCAAAGCTCATTTTGTAGCGCAGCATACACCAGCCGAATTTGACCTTGTAGGCCAGCGGCAGTCCTGCCAAGCCGTATTTCCCGGCAGCCAGCAGGCAATCCCGCACAGCGGCTGCCTTGGCGGGAGAAAAGTGCTCCTGCGTTTCCAGCAGCTCGCCGATGGTATCGTCCATCACAAAGGGCGGGTGGGGCAGCGCTGTCCACTCACTTTGGCGCAGGGCAGTGACAAACACATCGTTTTTGTAAAGCCTTACCTGCTGGGCATTGCTGAAAACGTAGGCCATGCCCAACTGCCCGGCGGGGTTGTCGCCGATGTCCATGGAGGAGCTGACCGCCAGCACCGGGTCAGCATCGCCCTGACTGGCATAGACCGCTGCCGCCAATTTGGGGTTGCGGAAGCTGTCCAGCACGCCGTGGTAGCAGATACGGTCTCCGGAGCCGAAATCCTTATGGGTCTGGTAGTCGAACATACACCAGCCAAAGCACCCGGCGTGCTCCCCGCTGGCATAGGCGGCGTTCTGTACCCGAACGTGCCGCAGGGCGTGTTCCTGCCGGTGTGGGCCATCGTCAAAGGCTTTGGTGGGGTACATGTGACCGTTGCACTCTGAGATAAGCAGCGCCTTGCCCATATCCGGGGTCACGTCCTTTTTGGGCTTTGCACCGGGCGTTATGCCGTTGTGGGAAAAATCGTTGTAGGCGTAGACATCCTCCAGCAGATGGCTTTTTTCCAGATACCGCACGCCGGAGGTGGCGCGGCTTGGGTCCAGCTGATGGGCAATCTTGTTGGTGCGGGTGTAGAAGGCATCATCGTCCACGCTCTCGTTGATGCGCACGCCCCACAGGATGATGCTGGGGTGATTGCGGTTTTGCAGGAGCATCTCCTGCAGCATCTCGCAGGCTGCATCCTTCCAGCTGTCATCCCCGATGTGCTGCCAGCCCGGCAGCTCGGTGAACACCAGCAGACCCCGCCGGTCGCACTCGTCCAGAAAATACTGGCTTTGGGGATAGTGGCTGGTGCGCACGGCGGTGCAGTGCAGCTCCTCCTGCAAAATGCGGGCATCCTCCCGCTGCAGACTTTCCGGGGCGGCATAGCCGATGTAAGGATAACTCTGGTGTCGGTTCAGACCCCGCAGGAAGGTCTTTTTGCCGTTGAGGTAGAAGCCATCCGCCCGGAATTTTGCCGTGCGGAAGCCAAAAGTCACCTGTTTGCGGTCGATGGGCTGTCCGGCTGCATTCAAAAGCTCTGCCACGGCATGATGCAAAACCGGGTGCTCAGCATCCCACGGCTGTGCATCCGGCACAGAAAGCTGGATCTTTCCGGTTTCTGCTGCCTGTGCGGTCTGCTCTGCCAGCAGGGCACCGTCTGCGGTCTCCAGCCGGATGCGGACCGCCACGGCTGCGGATGTAAGCTCAGCTGTCCACTGCACCACAGCCTCATGCAGGGTGGGCGTGTAGACGAACAGGTCGGTCAGGCGGCTTTCTGCCGTGGCTTCCAGCCAGACCTCCCGATACAGCCCGCCGTAGGTCAGGTAGTCGATGACAAAACCAAAGGGTGGGATGACCGGGTCTTCCCGGGTGTCCAGCTGTACGGTCAGCAGGTTTTCGCCCTCCCGGTCCACAAGGTCGGTGATCTCCACCGTAAAGCCGGTATAGCTGCCCCGGTGCTGTCCGGCAACCCTGCCGTTGACCCGCACCACAGCCTGATGGGCAGCGCCGTCAAAGCGGACAAACAGCCGGGGCGCAGCCTGTACCGGCGGCACCCGGAACCGTTTGCGGTAGCCGCAGACCATCTCGTAATCGGCAGGCGAGGCATAGTGCAGCGGCACCTCCCGGCAGGTATGGGGCAGGCGGACGGCTTGTTGTTTTGGCACCGGCAGCCCCTTGCCAAAGGCTTCCGTCCAGTGTCGTGTGAACTCCCAATCCTCGCAAAAACTGTGTTTCATCGGGGCAGCACTCCTTCCAGTAAAATCGAGATCATTTCCTCCAGCACAGCCACATACTGCACCCCGCTTTCTGCCAGACTGCGGTCTGCCAGAAAACTCTCGATGGATGCAGTGATCATCTGCCGCAGCACCGGCAGGGACACCGGACGCATGACCCCTTCAGCTACAGCCTGCTCCAGCAGCGCCATGGTGGGCTCCCACCCATTTTCCAATTGACTGCGCACCCGTGCCGCTACCACCGGGTATTTCTCGTCCAGTTCCTTCATCTGCCGCAGGTCCAGCGCGGCGTATTCCGTCGGCATGGCAATGATGACTGCCCGGAGCTTTTCCTGCAAAGTGCCGCTGCCCGCCAGAATTTCCTGCTTGCAGCGGTGGATGTCCGCAAAGGCATGGTCTACCATGTCCAACAGAAGCGCCTCCTTGGAAGGGTAAACGGTGTAGATGGTCTTTTTGCTGATGTGCAGCGGCTCTGCCACCTGTTGCATGGTGAAATGCAGCCCCTGTTGACGGAACAGCTGCATGGCCTGTGTGCGCACCAGCGCATCGAGCTTTTCCTGCATGAGCGTCCTCCTTGTGGAAACTGTATTTGTCTTTCTGGTTTCCATTCTAGTGCGGAAACCGAGCTAAATCAAGCGGTTTCCGCATTTTCTGCGTTCTGCTGAGAAAGTGCAGATGTTTTGCAGCAGAATGACAAAAAAGAACCCCGGCGTGGCTTACGTGCCCGCCGGGGGATATTTATTAAACGGTACCCTTTGTCAGGGACGACCGCAAAGCTATGGGCCTGTTTATTTGAATCGTTCCTTTTTTGCTGTCACTCTGCCTGTATCTCTTCCACCAGCGGCAGATAGTCGGCACAGTATTTCCGGTACAGCGGCTGCACCAGCTGCCGGAAGTTCTGCATTTCTTCTTCGGGCAGCGGCAGCTCAAAGCAGCCGCCTGCAATGGCTGCCTTGCGGGCGGCAGTTTCTTCCTGCGCCCAGAGCTGGCGCTCGTACTGCGCCGATGCCCGGGCGCACGCTTGCAGGATCTGCCGGTATTCCTCCGGCAGTGCGTCCCATGTGCGGCCGGAAGCCAGCTGCACCTCCGGTACGCGGCTGTGCTCATCGGTCATATAGTACCGCGCAACCTTGTAGTGCTCCATGGAATAGTAGGCCGGCCAGTTGTTCTCAGCGGCATCGACCTGCCCGGTCTCAAGCGCCGAGTACACGTCGCTGTACGCCGTGGTTTCCGGCACTGCACCCAGCAGGCGGATCATGTCGATCACGATCTGCGAATCCTGCACGCGGATGGTCTTGCCCTGTAAATCGTTCAGGCTGCGCACCGGCTGACGGGCATAGAACGAGCGGGCACCCGCGTCGTACCAGCTCAGACCCACCCGCCCCTGTGCGGTAAAGTCCTGCAAAAACTCTGCCCCGATGCTACCGTCCAGCACGCGCCACATGTGGTCGGCATCCCGGTAGAGATATGGCAGCAGCAGTACGTTGAGCCGGGGCAGATCGTCCGTGGCCGCCGAAAGCGACACACGCGCAAAATCTACGCCGCCAATGGCAAGCTGCTCCCACACCTGCTGTTCCGAGCCGTACTCGCCGTTCGCTTTGACCTGAATGACCACCTTGCCCCCGGTCTGCTGCTGCACAAGGTCCGCAAAATACTGTGCGCCCTGCGTAGTGGGGTACCCGGCGGGCTGGTTGTCGGCATAGGTCAGCACATAGTCCGGTGTGGTCTGCGGCTTTGCGGCACAGCCTGCCAGCTGCAAGGCTGCAAAGCCCAGCCCGGCTAAAAAAGTCCGTCTGCGCATGGTGTCTCCCTCCCTTTGCAGATAGTATAACGCACAAGACTGCCTTTGTGCAAGAGACAGAAAAAGGCGGTGCCTGCCGCAAAGCAGGTACCGCCTTTTTTGGAGGAGAAGAATACGAACAAGAAGGAGATGTCTCAGTTACATCAGGCCCATTGCCTGCGGCAGTGCGGTAGACACTGCCGGGATAAAGGTGACCAGCAGCAGTCCGCCGATGATGGCCACATAGTACATAAGCATATACGGCATGACCTTGGAAAGCGAGGTGCGGCCCACCTTGATGCCCACGAACAGGGCGTTGCCCACGGGCGGGGTGATGTTGCCGATGCAAAGGTTATACACGAGAATCAGACCGAACTGGATGGTGCTCATGCCAAAGCTCTGGCAGATGGGCAGAAACAGAGGGGTGAAGATGAGGATGGCCGGGGTCACATCCATAAAGGTGCCGGACACCAGCAGGATCACGTTCATGATGAGCAGAATGATGTACTTGTTGCTGGTCAGGCTCAGCAGGGCTGCTGCCACAGCATCCGGGATCTGCAAAAAAGCCATGACCCAGCCCAGAATGTTGGAAACACCCACAAGGAACACCACCATGCCGGACATCTTGGCAGAATCCACGATAATCTTCCACAGGCTCTTCAGGTTGATGGAGCGGTAGCAGAAGGCAAGCACCAGTGCATAGACAACGGCAATGGCAGAGCCTTCGGTGGCAGAGAACACACCGCCGATGATGCCGCCGATGACCACGATGATCAGGGACAGAGAAGGCAGAGCGCGCAGGGTGCAGACGCCGAGGTTTTTCCAGTCAAATTTGCCGGGTGTGCCCTTGTACCCCAGCTTGATCGCCAGCAGCACACCCACCACGCAGCAGCACAGCGCCCAGATGATGCCGGGAATGTAACCGGCCATGAACAGCGCAGCCACAGAGGTGCCGCCGGACGCCAGCGAGTAGGTAATCAGGGCGTTGGACGGCGGAATCAGCAAACCGGAGCAGGAGGATGCAGCGTTGGTGGCAGCGGTCACGGCGGGGTCGTAGCCCTGCTCGTCGGCACCGTCGCGGATCATGGAGCCAACAGCAGCAGCCGCAGCGGATGCCGAACCGGAGATTGCGCCAAACAGAGCGTTGGTGCCGATATTGGTCACCAGCAGTGCGCCGGGCAGCTTGCCCAGAATGGCCATGACGAAATCCACCAGACGCTTGGCGATGCCGCCCTGATTCATGATATTGCCGGCCAGAATAAAGAACGGGATGGCGGTCAGGCTGAACTTGCTCATGCCCACAAAGGTGCGCTGGGCAGCGGTCAGCACGGCAACATTCAGATCAATGGAAGAAAGAATGGCAGTCAGGGAAGAGACTGCAATGGCGTACGAGATAGGCACGCCGAGGAACAGCAGCACCAGCAGCACTGCCAGAATTACGAGTAACGCTTGAATTGCCACAGCTTAGTCCTCCTTGTTTTCCTTGTCAGCATCGGCAGCCATTTCAGCTTCCACCTTTGCAAAGTCTGCATCTTCCGGGGTGTCCAGACAGATGGAGCCGTTGGCGATACCGATAATGTTCAGTACGGAATACACCAGAATGATCACGCCGCAGATGGGCATGACCCAGTAGAACACGCCCACGGCTACGCCCAGCGAGGAGGTCTGCTGTCCCATGGCCAGTCTGGACACCTGAAAACCGCCGAACACCAGAATGGTGGCGGAGAAGAGGAAGGCGATGACCTCGGCAAAGATGTGGAACGCCTTGCGCATGGTGGGGTTGAACCGCTCCACCAGCACGGGGATGTTCATGTGGCCGCGCTCGCCGGAAACGATGGTGGCGCCCAGCATGGTGCTCCAGCCGAACAGATAGCCCACCAGTTCCTCCGACCAGGTGGAGGGAGAATTGAAGATATAACGCACGATGACCTGATAGGTGGTCAGCACCACCATGACCGTCATGCTCAGACCTGCCAGCAGGTTGAGCACCTTGTTCAGGGTATTTCTCAGTTTTTCCATGATGCTCCTCCTCAGTCCGCAGTATGGGCAGCGTTGTGCTGCTGGATCAGGTCATAAATGGGCTGCAATTCCGGGTTTGTTGCCAGCACGGAATCGTGCAGGGGAGCCATAGCCTCCTGAAACGGTGCAGTGTCCGGGTAAATAAAGTTGACGTGCTGCTCATTCTCGGCCTTATCCTTGGCCTCGGCCACAGCATCCTCCCATGCGTCCTGCTCGGTGCGCTTCACGATCTGGAAGCCCTCTTCAAAAATCGCGCGCTCCTCATCGCTGAGCTCGTTCAGGAAGGCGTAGTTTGCCACCAGCAGGTCCGGCACCATCTGGTGCATATCATAGGAGTAATACTTGCAGATATCACCGTGACCGTTATCGGTCAGTGCCAGCTCGTTGTTCTCGGCACCATCCAGAATACCGGCCTGCAGTGCGGTGTACACATCGCCGAAGCCCATGGGGGTCGCGGTGCCGCCCAGCAGACGCATCATTTCCACGTTGGTGGGCGACTGCTGCACGCGGATCTTCAGACCCTTCAGGTCGGAGGGCTGGTTGATGGGGGTCTTGATGGTGTAGAAGTTGCGGGTACCGGCATCCAGCCATGCCACCGTTTCCAGACCGGCCTTGGAGGTGGTCTTGAAAATGGGGTCCGTCACCTCGGGGTCATCCATGGCCTCGTGGTAGGCTTCTACGCTGGAGAACAGGTAAGGCAGGTTGAAGATCTGGTATTTGGCGCTGAAGGTCTCCATGATGGCATTGGACGCCACCACAAAGTCGATGGCACCGGTCTGGGTCAGCTGCACCATTTCGGTCTGGGAGCCCAGTAGCTCGCTGGGGTACACCTCCACGCGGTACTTGTCGCCCAGCTTCTCGTTGATATAGTTGGCAAAGGCTTCCAATCCCAGATGATCCGGGTGGGTCTGGGACTGCACATGGCCGATGCGCACGATCTTGCGGTCGTCATCGGAGCCGGCACCGCAGCCGGTAAGCATCATGCTGCTGGTCAGTGCCGCCGCGCCCATCAGCGACAGAAACGTTCTTCTCTTCATGAATGGCATCCTCTCTTTTCGCGCTTTTTCTATGATTATATTTTAACAACTCGTTCATTTTTGCGAAACCGGATTATTTTGTGAAACGCAGTACGATTTTGTCTTTGTTGTATCCAAGTACAATTTTTGTGTTTTTTGGACGAAAGAAACTGGCAAAAACAAAAAAGCGCCCGTTTCTCTCCTGCAGACAGGCAGGAAAGAACGAGCGCTTTTTGTATCCGATTTATCCTTGTACCGCTTTTTCCGCTGCGGCTACGCGGTATTCCGAAGGGGTCTGACCGGTCAGGCGCTTGAACACCCTTGTAAAATAGTTGGCGTCGCTGTAACCCACAGCAGCGCCGATATCCTTCAGGCTCAGGCGCGGGTCCAAAATCAGCTGACGCGCCCTGTTCACCCGGTATTCGTTCAGGTAGGCCGAAAAGTTCACTTTAAAGCACTGCTTGAACAGCTTGCAGAAGTAAGCGTCCGAGTAGCGCAGCGCAGCGGCGGCATCCTGCATAGAGATATCCTCCCCATAGTGGGCATCGATGAAGCGGCTGATCTCCGCCCGGATGATGGCGGTACGCATATCCTCGTCCTCTTCCCGGCGGAGGGGCTGTGCAGGCGCAGGGGGCTGTGCCGGGCGGGCGGGCAGCTGCACCGACACCTGCCGGATGGCATCCTCCACTGCGAATACCAGTTCCTGCTCGTTGTAGGGCTTGAGCAGATAGTCCAGCGCCCGCACAGAGATCGCCTGCCGCGCATAGTCGAACTTATCAAAGCCGGTCAGGAACAGGATGGCACAATTTTTGTCTGTTTCGCGGATCTTGCGCGCCACTTCCAGCCCGGTGAGACCCGGCATTTCAATGTCCAGCACAGCCACCTGCGGCGCTTCGCGGGCAAAAATTTCCAGAGCCTCTCTGCCGTTTTTGGCTTCATACAGGCAGATCAGGTCTCCCAGATACTTTTGCAAAGTCCGGCACAGCACCTTGCGTTCGATCAGTTCATCCTCTGCCACCAGCAATTTGCACTTCACGAAAGCGTCTCCTCCTTTTCTTCCGGCTGCTGCGTTTGCGGGAGCTCAAACCGCACCACAGTGCCATGACCTGCGCGGCTGTATACCTGTATTTTACCGCCCGGATACAGTATCCCGATGCGGCGGGAAATGTTGCCAAGACCGATGTTACGGCCGGTCTGCTCGCTCTGGGTGATTTTAGTTTGCACGGCGTCCAGCTCCTCTGGGGTCATCCCCTTGCCGTTGTCCGCGACCGTGAGCACCAGCACCTTGCCCTGCATCCATGCCCGCAGCAGGATGCGTCCACCTTCCTCGCGGGACTTGAGCCCGTGCGAGTAAGCGTTTTCCACCACCGGCTGCAGCATAAAGGACGGCACGAAAACCGCTGCAGGCTGCACCTGAATGCTTTTTTCTACGGTAATGCGTCCATCAAACCGCATCTGCTGCAGATAAATGTAGTCCTCCAGCCCATCCAGCTCCTCCTCCAGCGTGATCTGCTGGCGCTTGGTGCGCAGGTTGTGCCGGAACAAACTGCCCAGATGCACGATCATCTGGTCGGTGGTGGAAGCATCCTCCAGCCGCGCCATGCAGGAGATCATATTCAGGGTGTTGAACAGAAAATGCGGGTTCACCTGACTTTTGAGTACCTCCAGCCGGGTGTGTTCCAGATCCTTTTCCAGTGCAAGGTTCCGCACCTCTTCCCGGTGCAAAGCCTGCTGTGTGGTCAGCTGCTGCGCCATGGCGTGCTTCATCCGGTTGAAGGTGTCCGTCAGCCGCCCCACCTCGTCGCTGCTTTTCACCGGTAGGTCCGGGCTGGAAAGATCCCCCTCAGCAATGCTGCGGGAAGCCTGCGCTAACCGCAGCAGCGGACGCACCACCGCGCGGCTCAGCACCCGGATGAGCAGCAGCATCAGCACGGCTGCCGTCAGGAACAGCCCCAGATACAGCCACGGCAGATGCCGGAGGTAGGTCGCCGTGCTGCTGTAAAGGACGTTTTCCTGTTCCAGCGTGGCCTGTGTCAGACGCAGCGCATACTCGGCAAGGTAGTCTTGCAGCGCCATCACATGGTACATCTGTTCAATATAGGTATCTGCCAAGGGCGAAAGCTGCAAAAAGGCATCCCGCTCCTGCCGGTACCCCGCGTACCCCTGCAAAAGGTTCCATGTGCGGGCATAGCGCTCCTCGCCGATGCGGGCATAATCGGAGGGCAGGGCCGCAAGGCTCTGCTCGGCAGCAGCGCAGGCGGCGGTATAGGCCTGCTCGGTTTCAGAAGTAGGCTGGCGCACATAGCGTGCAAAGGCCTGTGTTTCGTCCTTGAGGGCGTTCTGCACCGTGTAACAGAGGGCGTTGTCGGCCAGCAGCGTATCAAAGGAGCGCACTGTCCACTGCCCCGCCATGGTAGCGATGCCGGTGGAAAGCATGGTGACCAGCAAAATTGCGGCAAGCCATGCCGTGACTCTGCTGCGCAGGGAGATACCGCCCTGTGTGGTTTTGTTCCGTGTCATACGCTTTCCCTCCTGACCTTGAAGCACCCGGCCTTTTTTATAAGTATAATAATCTCCCGGGAAAAGTGCAACTGCAAGCACCGGTTTCCGCAAAGAAGCCGGTGCTTGCAGTCAGTGGGTCAACCATTCAAAGGACTGCCGCTTGGTGACCGGCAGCCCTTCCTTAAAAAACAAGTGCTCTTTACGAGAAAAAAATCTTGAAACGCTTTTGTTATAATGTTACAATATATACTATATATAGTATATATAGTATATATATTCAAAAAAGCTGCTGACAGCAGAACGAGAATGATATTGCAAGCACCTTCCTGAAATCGGTGAAGTGAAAATAAAGCCGGAATGAGACCGTCTGGGGCGGAGAAAGATTGGATAAAATGAAAAATTCTGGAATGAGCGAAACCATGCAGACCTTGACGCGGAAAAGCGTCTGTGTGATGCTGAGCCTACTGTTGCTACTGTCAGCTGTGCTCCCTGTGAAGGCTGCCGCAGAAACCGCCTCTGTAAAGGTCGTCCGCGTTGGTTCGTTTGAGAGCACCTTCAACTATTGCAACGAGAAGGGCGCAAGAAAGGGCTACGGCTACGAGTTGCTGGAAACACTATCCGGCTATACAGGCTGGCAGTTCGAATATGTGACCTGCGACTGGTCAGACTGCTTTGAAAAACTTGAAAACGGCGAAATCGACATCATGGGCGGTATTTCTTATACGGAGGATCGCGCTGAGGAGATGCTGTTTTCGGACGAACCGATGGGGGAGGAAAAATATTACCTCTATGCCGACCTTTCGCGCGCAGATATCTCCGCCTCTGACTTCAAAATACTGGACGGCAAAAAGATCGGCGTTGTGATGGGAACGGAGCCGGAAGTGATGCTGACCGAATGGGAGGAAAAATACGGCATAAAAACGCAGCACGTAAACGTCTACAACAGCGAGGATGTGAAGCAAAAGCTGGCAAATCACGAGATCGACTGCTTTGTTTCGCTGGAAGAATCCTTATGGGCAGAGCTTGGCATCTCGACCATAACCCGCGTGGGAAAATCCAGCATCTACTATGTGCTCAACAAAGACCGTTCTGATCTCAAGGAAGAACTGGACGATGCGATGCACGCGTTGGACGAAGAGGCTCCTTTTTATACGGCGGATCTGTGTAAAAAGTATTTCTCGCTGGATTATAAGCCCATCCTTACAGGGGAGGAAAAGGCGTGGCTCAAAGAGCACGGTGCGATTCGGATGGGCTTTCTGACGAGTGATAGCGGCGTCAGCACCTATGACCCTGCCACCGGGGAGATTACCGGAACAATCATAGACTATATTCAGTTTGCCGCAGATTGTCTGGGAAATCAGGAGCTGGAATTCCAGTTGGTCGGTTATGACGACAAAGAGGCGGAACTCAATGCGTTGAAATCAGGCGAGATCGACATGATCTTCCATTTCGACCAGAGTCCCAATCTGGCTGAAGAATATCGCGTTGCCAGAACCAACACAACTTGGACCGCCAATATGATGGTGGTCACAAACCAACAGCTCTTTACCGAGAACAAAGTGAACCGCGTTGCCGTTCCCCAAAACAAGATCTCCCTAACAAGGTACATTGCGTTTTATTATCCGCAGTGGGAGATCGTGGACTGCGATACACAGGAGGATGCGGTAAAACTGGTCAAGGACGGACAGGCAGATTGTTTTATCACAGGGGTCAGCAACAATGAGAAATACAGCAAGAATCATGGTTTTTACAGCGTTCCGCTGCCAAACCCTGCCAATTCCTGCTTTGCGGTCAAGAGCGGAAACCGCAGCCTGCTGTCCATCCTGAACAAAACGATCAAGGCAATGCCAGCCAATATGCTTACCAGCTCTCTGGCGATGCATAAGAGCTCCGCGCGGAAGGTTACTCTGAGCGAGTTTATAAAGGATAACTTCTTCATGGTTCTGCTGCTCAGCAGCATTGCTGTTGCAGTTGTTCTGCTCACGATTTTAAAGCTGCTCCAGAAGGCGCGTAAAGCCGAAGCTGCTGCAAGGAAAGCCGCAAACGATACGCAGGAGCTGAATGCAAAATTGCAGGTCGCCGTGGAAAAAGCGGAGAGCGCGAACCGCGCCAAGTCCACCTTCCTGTTCAATATGTCGCATGATATCCGCACGCCCATGAACGCCATTATTGGTTACGCAGACCTTGCTTCCCGGCATTTGGACGCCCCTGCAAAGCTGGAAAAATACATGGAGAACATTCAGATATGCGGACAGAACCTGCTGGTGCTGCTGAACAATGTGCTGGACCTTGCCCGCATTGAGAACGACAAGACAGAGATCGAGTATTCGGTTTCGGATGTGGAGAAGGATTTCCGTAACTGCATTGCGATGTTCCAGAATCAGGCAGACAGCAAGGGGCAGACGCTTACGGTGACAACACATCTGCTGTATCCGTATGTCTATGCGGATATTCCGCACCTGACCGAGATCTGCACGAACCTTGTCAGCAACGCGGTCAAATACACAGGTGCCTGCGGCACGATTCGCTGCGATGTCACGCAGAAACCCGGCGAAAAAGAGGGCTGGTGCAATACGGTGATCACGGTTGCCGATAACGGCATCGGGATGTCGCAGGAGTTCCAGAAGCACATCTTTGAGCCCTTTGAACGAGAGCGCACCTCCACCGTCAGCAAAGTGGAGGGCAGCGGCATCGGAATGGGCATCGTGAAAAAGCTGGTCGGGCTGATGAGCGGCACTGTGGAAGTGGAGAGTAAAATCGGTGTTGGCTCCACATTTACCGTGACCATTCCCTGCCGCATTGCATCGCAGGAAGAAACACAGGCGAAACGGGAGACTGCCCCCTCGGACGAAAAGAGCCTGTGCGGTGTAAAGATCCTGTTGACCGAGGACAACGACCTGAATGCGGAGATCGCCACCGAGCTGCTGCAGGAAGAGGGCTGTACGGTAGACCGCGCAAAAGATGGCGTGGAATGCGTGGATATGCTGGAAAAGGCTGCGAACGGAACGTACCGGCTGATCCTTATGGATATCCAGATGCCGGTGATGAACGGCTACGATGCGGCAAAAAAGATACGGCAGATGGACGACCCTCAAAAGGCAGGTGTCCCCATCATTGCCATGACTGCAAATGCCTTTTCCGAAGATAAACAGGCGGCACTGGATGCCGGGATGAACGACCATGTTGCAAAGCCGATCAATATGAGTATCCTTGTGCCGACTATCCAGAAATACCTTTGATGCGGAACTGATTTTTTGCAAAAAGTTTGTCCCTGCCGGATCACTGCATACGATACCCGCAAAGGGAACTTTGCCCGGACGTTTGTCCGTGACCTGCCTTTTGCAAAAAGACGCATTCACTGCCGCAAAGAAATCGGACGCGCGTGTTTTTTGTGTGAGTAAATATGTGAAAATTGATTGAAAATTCTTCCTGATAATGGTAAAATATTTTTATGTCTCTCTTGTGCTGTGCCTTTTCGCGGTAAAGGGGCAGTGCAAAACAGGAAGCACGCAAAAATTGCGGCATCATTTCCGTGGGCGGGTTTTACAGCGCACACTCTTGCGGGCGGTGATGTATAAGCAGTAGGCCATAGCAGCTTTGCCGCAAAGCGGCAGCTGCCCAAGAGTTGTGAGGAGAATTATTTGATGAATAAAAGAACACGGCACCGCCTTATTTCTGCGCTTTTGGCGCTGGTGGTGGGGCTGTCCCTGCTGACCGGCTGCGGCACAAAAAGCCCGGAAGAGGTGGAAAAGCAGGAAGATGCCCGGACCATTCAGGTGTATCTGTGGACGAATAGCCTGTACGGGACCTATGCGCCTTATATCCAGTCCCAGCTGCCGGACGTGAATGTGGAATTCATCGTGGGCAACAACGATCTGGATTTTTACAAGTTCTTGCAGGAAAACGGCGGTCTGCCGGATATCATCACCTGCTGCCGGTTCTCGCTGCACGATGCTGCGCCCCTGAAGGACAGCCTGATGAACCTTGCCATGACCAACGAGGCGGGCGCTGTGTACAACACCTACCTCAACAGCTTTAAAAACGAGGACGGCAGCGTGAACTGGCTGCCGGTCTGCGCGGATGCCCACGGCTTTGTGGTCAACCGCAGCCTTTTTGAGCAGTACGATATCCCGCTGCCCACCGATTACGCAAGCTTTGTTTCCGCCTGTCAGGCGTTTGAAGCGCTGGGCATCCGCGGCTTTACCGCCGATTATGCCTACGACTACACCTGCATGGAAACCCTGCAGGGGCTTTCCGCTGCCGAGCTTACCACGATGGAAGGGCGCAAGTGGCGCACCGCTTACAGCGACCCCGCCAGCACCGCGCGGGTGGGTCTGGACGATGCCGTGTGGCCGGGTGCCTTTGAGCGGATGGAGCAGTTCATTCAGGATACCCACCTTACGGCGGACGACCTTGCACAGACTTACGATCCCGTGATGAATCTGTTCCGGAACGGGGAGGTTGCCATGTACTTTGGCAGCTCTGCCGGCGTGAAGATGTTTCAGGACGAGGGCATCGACACCACCTTTTTGCCCTTCTTCAGCCAGAACGGCGAAAAGTGGATCATGACCACCCCGTATTTCCAAGTTGCCCTGAACCGCGACCTCGAGCAGGACACCGCACGCCGCGAAACAGCCATGAAGGTGCTGAACGTCATGCTCTCGGAGGAGGCGCAGAACCGCATCGTTGCCGACGGGCAGGACGTGCTGAGCTACAGCCAGAACGTCCCCCTGCGCCTGACCGAGTACATGAAGGACGTGCGCGATGTGGTGGAAGAAAACCACATGTATATCCGCATTGCCTCCAACGATTTCTTTGCCATCTCCAAGGATGTGGTCTCCAAAATGATCGCGGGCGAGTACACGGCAAAACAGGCTTACCGGGCGTTCAATGCGCAGCTTCTCGCCGAAGAGGAGCCCGCTGCGGACGAGCCCGTGTTGACCGGCGGAAAGAGCTATTCCAACGTGTTCCACGCAAACGGCGGCAACGCTGCCTTCTCGGTTATGGCAAACACGCTGCGCGGCGTTTACGGCACGGATGTGCTGCTGGCCACCGCAAACAGCTTTACCGGCAGTGTGCTGAAAGCGGATTATAACCAGAAAATGGCGGCTTCCATGATCATGCCCAACAGTCTGATGTCCCGCCAACGCACCATGACCGGCGCCGAGCTGAAGGAAACTGTCCGCGCTTATGTGGAAGGCTGCGAGGGCGGCTTTGTGCCCTTCAATCGTGGTTCTCTGCCGATCGTCAGCGGTATTGCCGTGGAGGTAAAGGAGAATAACGGCAGCTATACCCTGACCGGTATCACCCGCAACGGGCAGCCGCTGCGAGATGACGACACCGTTACCGTGACCTGTCTGGCAGCGGAAAAGCAGATGGAAGCCATGCTTGCCAGCGAAAGCGGCGTATCTGCGGGCGAAGATACATGGGTGAAAAACACATGGCGCGATTATGTTTCCAGCGGCGGCGCAGCGCTTGCAGAGCCTGAAAACTACATGACACTGAGGTGAGCGGAATGGCAGACGAAAAGCGTAAACCAAAACGGAGCTGCCATCCCCGGCAAAAGTGGCTGCCTGCTGCTGCCGCTATCCTTCTGCTGGTCTTACTGGCAGTCGGGCTCAGCGTGCGATACATCTCGTTTGTGTCACAGACCATCTATCAGGAAAGCACCACACATCTGGAAGAGGTGCTGCATAAATCCAACAATATGCTGAAGGAGATGGTGCGCAAAAATGTGACCTATCTGCACTTGTACAACGATTTTTTGGAAAACACTTCCGATGAAGCCGAAATTCAGGCGTATATCGAGAAAGCGCAGCAGAATACCGGATTTGCCGACTTTTACTTTCTTACCTACGACGGCAACTACATGACCGTGACCGGAGAGACCGGCTATCTTGGCCTGCAGACCAATCTGGACGAAAAGCTCGCCCATGATGAGGATGTCGTCGTGAACACGGCGCTGCCCGGCAAGCCCCAGATGCTTGCTTTCATCTGTCCCGAAACGCAGGGCAGCTACCGGGGCTTTGCCTACGATGCCATTGCCATCTCTTATTATAATGATGCGGTGCTGAAATTGCTGGACAACTCTGCCTTTGAGGGCAATGCCAGCAACTATGTCATCTACCCGGACGGCCGGGTGATCATCGATAATTCCGTAAACCGCAAGGAGACCGTTTACAACTTCATTGCGATGCTGCGCGACCATTCCGACCTTTCCGAGAAACAGATTACGGAGCTGTCCAATGCCTTTGCGCAGGGCAGCGGCGGAAACCTGAGGGTGACGCTGGGCGGCATCAGCTATTATCTGGTCTACGAGGGCACGGCAGTCCAGAACTGGACGATGCTGGGGCTTGTGCCGGTCAGGGTCGTCAATGCCAGCCTGGATAAGCTGTGGTTCCATACCATACAGATCGTGGCGGGCATTGCCGCCGGTTTTGCTCTGATGATCATTCTGCTCATTGTGCGCAGAAACCATACGACCCTGCGCCGGAAGAATACCGAGATCTCGTACCGGGACGAGCTGTTCCAGAAGCTTTCGCTGAACGTGGACGACGTTTTCCTGATGCTGGACGCAGAGACCGCCAAGGTGGATTACGTCAGCCCGAACATTGAGCGGCTGCTGGGTATCCCATGGAGAGAAGTCCGGCAGGATGCCCGTGTTCTGGCAGCGCTGCACCCGAAGGATGACCCGGACCGCGACAAAAACTATCTGGAAGGGCTTCTCAGCGGGCAGCAGCGCGAATGGGATGATGAGTATGTGCATCTGGAAACCGGGGAGCGGCGCTGGTTCCACATCGTTGCCATGGGCAGCGAGGTGGAGGGCAGAACCAAACACATCCTTGTCATGTCCGACCGCACCGCCGACAGGCAGGTAAATCAGGCGCTTTCTGACGCCGTTGCTGCCGCCGAGACGGCCAACCGCGCCAAGAGTACCTTCCTTTCCAATATGTCCCACGATATCCGCACCCCCATGAACGCCATCATCGGCTTTACTACGCTGGCAATCAGCAATATCAACGATACCGAGCGGGTGAAGGATTATCTTGGCAAGACCCTTGCATCCAGCAACCATCTGCTCTCCCTCATCAACGATGTACTGGATATGAGCCGCATTGAAAGCGGAAAGATCCATCTGGAAGAGGTGGAAGTCAACCTTTCGGATGTGCTGCACGATTTAAAAACCATCGTCAGCGGGCAAATTTACGCAAAGCAGCTGGAGCTTTACATGGACGTCATGGATGTGACCGACGAGGACGTCTACTGCGACAAGACCCGGCTGAACCAGATCTTGCTGAACCTGCTGTCCAACGCCATCAAGTTTACCCCGGCGGGCGGCACGGTCTCGGTACGGGTGCGGCAGCTTGCCGGTAAGGTGCGCGGCTGCGGGCAGTACGAGTTCCGCATCAAGGACAACGGCATTGGCATGAGCCCGGAGTTTGCTCAAAAAATCTTTGAACCCTTCGAGCGGGAGCGCACCTCCACGGTAAGCCGCATCCAAGGCACCGGCCTTGGCATGGCCATTACCAAAAACATCGTGGATATGATGGGCGGCACCATCGAGGTGCAGACAGCGCAGGGCAAGGGCACCGAGTTTACCGTCTGCGTGCCCATGCGCGCACAGACCGAGCAGCGTCCGGTGGAAAAGATCACCGAGCTGGAAGGCCTGAAAGCACTGGTGGTGGATGACGACTTCAACACCTGCGACAGCGTGACAAAGATGCTGGTCAAGGTGGGTATGCGCGCCGAGTGGACCCTTTCCGGCAAGGAAGCGGTGCTGCGTGCACGGCAGTCCATCGAGATGAGCGATGCCTACCACGCCTATATCATCGACTGGCGTCTGCCGGATATGAACGGCATCGAGGTCACCCGCCAGATCCGCAGCCTGCACGATGATACGCCCATTATCATCCTGACCGCCTACGACTGGTCGGATATCGAGGTGGAGGCAAAAGCTGCCGGTGTGACCGCCTTCTGCTCCAAGCCCATGTTCATGTCCGACCTGCGCGAGACCTTGATGAGCGCCCTCGGGCAGAAGCAGACGGATGCGGCGCAGGGGCTTTTGCCGGATAAGAATGCCGACTTCAAAGGCAAGAACATCCTGCTGGTGGAGGATAACGAGCTGAACCGTGAGATCGCGCAGGAGATTCTGCAGGAGTACGGCTTCCTTGTTGATTCAGCGGAAAACGGCGCAGTAGCGGTGGAAAAGGTAAGCACCGCCGCGCCGGGCAGCTACGATCTGGTGCTGATGGATGTGCAGATGCCGATCATGGATGGCTATACCGCCACCCGGAAAATTCGCGCGCTGGACGACCCTGCCCGGGCAAAGCTGCCGATCCTTGCCATGACCGCCAACGCCTTTGACGAGGACCGCCGCAACGCCTTGGAAAGCGGCATGAACGGCTTTTTGTCCAAGCCCATCGTGATCGGCGACCTTGTGAAGGAACTGCACAAAATTTTGTGAACCAACCGCCGGCCAGGTGAATAAAAAAGAATGCACCCGCAGCATTTGCGCCCGGAGCCCAAAACCTCTGAAAAGCCTGCTGCGGGTGCTTTTTGTTCCCATTATCTTTAAAAACCTCTTGACAATGGGAACTTTTTTGATTATAGTAGAACTAACGAATATTAGTTAGAGAAGGGCAAAGGAAAATGGAAGATACCAAGCAGCGCATTCTGGAAAAATCTCTGGAACTGTTTTCGACCAAAGGATACGATGCCGTCAGTGTGGGTGAAATTGCAAAGGCGGTCGGCATCAAGGCACCGTCGCTGTACAATCATTTCCCCAGCAAGCAGGCGATTTTTGATGCAATTTTAGAGACGACTTCGGCGCACTACCAAAAAGACACTGCTGAAATTTCAGTCCATGTACAGGATTCCCAAATGGATATCCCAGTTTTCTCTCACATCTCGGAGGAGCTGCTGGTTGAAAAAGTCCGGCAGATTTTCCTCTATTCGCTGCATGATAAAACCATCAGCCAGTTCCGCCGGATGATGACACTGGAGCAGTTCCGTTCCCCCAAATTTGCCGAATTGCTTTCCAAACGTTATGTGGATTGGATGATCTCCTACCATGCAGGCATCTTCCGTGCGCTGGTTGCAAACGGTGAACTGCGAAACGAAGACCCTGATACGCTGGCGTGGATGTATGTTTCACCGATCATCGTCCTACTGAGCGTCTGCGACCGCCAGCCGGAACGGGAAGCCGAAAGTCTTGCAAAGCTGGACGCCCATGTAAGGCTGTTCTTCCGTACTTTTAACATCGAGGGAGGTGAAAAATAAAGGAATTTTTGAATTTTATATTGAAGTAGAAAAACGCCATAAATGCTATGATCACAGGAGAGCTTTTTGAAACATACAACATTTGCACTGGGACTTGTGGGCTGACCGGGAGGTCTGGCAAATACCACAAGCCACTCCTCCCGAGGACGAACAGACACAACTCTTCAGGAGGACGATACCATGAACCGTGAAAATAAACGTAAGACCTTTGAAAAAGGTTACTATAAGACCCACGCCTGCAACGATACCTTTACCTGCAAAGTCTGCGGACGGGTCTGCACCCCGCAAAATGCCGGGAGCGACCACCGCAACCATTGCCCCAACTGCCTGTCCAGCCTTCATGTGGACGAAGAACCCGGCGACCGTGCCTCCGACTGCGGCGGCATCATGGAGCCGGTGGCCGTCTGGGTACGCAAGGGCGGCGAGTGGGCCATCATCCACCGCTGCAAACGCTGTGGGAAACTCAGCTCCAACCGGGTGGCGGCAGACGACAACCCCATGAAACTCATGAGCATTGCCATGAAGCCGCTGTGCTCTCCGCCGTTCCCGCTGGATTATATTGAGGAAATGACCGCCTTGATGGGCGGCGATGGACGGATGCGGTAAGCCGCAGGAGGAATCACAAGATGGACTATATCAGAGTTACCAAAGAAAACATCGACAGGGAACACATCTGCTGTGCCATGTCCGGCAAACAGAGCCTTGCCAAGAAGGAATGGCTCAAGCAGCGCTTTGAGGAGGGGCTTGTTTTTTACCGCAGTGCAGAGCGCGGCAAGTGCTTTATCGAGTACATCCCGGCAGAAAACGCATGGGTGCCCATTGATGCGGCAGGCTGGCTTTATATCAACTGTCTGTGGGTCTCCGGCTCCATGAAGGGACACGGCTATTCCGGCGAACTGCTGGAAGAATGTCTTCGGGATGCCAAGGCGCAGGACAAAAACGGCGTTTGTATTCTGTGTGCCGAGGGGCGCAAACGGGAGTTTCTCGCTGACCCAAAGTTTTTGACCCATAAGGGCTTTAAGGTTTCGGACATCTCCGATTGTGGAATCAACCTCATGTACCTGCCCCTTGCAGAGAATGCCCAGCCGCCAAAATTCAAAGCCTGCGCCAAGTACCCCAAGGTGGAGGAGAACGGCTTTGTCCTTTATTATACCGACCAGTGCCCCTACACCTATTATTGGGTGCCAAAGGTGCAGGAGGCGGCAAAGGAACATGGAATCCCGTTCAAAGCCATCCACATCACAGAGAAAGAAACGGCACAGAATGTGCCCGCACCTGTTACCACCTATGCACTGTTCCGGGATGGGAAGTTTGTGACCCAGAGCATCCAGTCGGACAAGAAATTTTTGAAATTAGCAGACGCAGCGGATTGAAGGATTCAGGAAAAAAATGAAATACGATCAAACGATTATCACTCCAAAAGGACTGGCAGTCCACATCCGAAACGGCGTGGCATCCGATGGAAGTGCCGTGCTTGAAAACTTTGATCTGACACACGCAGAAACAGATTATCTGCTGAGTTATCCCGACGAAAATCACCTTGACGCGGAACAGGAAAGCCGCTACTTGGAGAAAAAAGAAACCAGCCCGAATGAAATTGAGCTGATCGCCTTTGTGGATGGTAAAGTGGCAGGAACTGCCGGGATCGATGCAATCGGAGCGCAGTATAAAGTAGCACATCGTGCTGAATTTGGCATCAGTATCCTAAAAGCGTATTGGGGTCTTGGTATCGGGCGAGCCTTGATGGAAGCCTGTATCCAATGCGCTAAAACCGCCGGATACGCTCAGTTGGAGCTGGAGGTAGTGGCGGAAAATGCAAAAGCAATCTCCATGTACCAGACGGCAGGATTTGTGGAATATGGCAGAAACCCAAAAGGTTTTCGCTCTCGGAACGCAGGCTATCAGGAACTGATCTCCATGCGGCTGGAATTATAAATTTTATCATAAAAAACAAAACGCCCTGCCGGGACACGGCAGGACGTTTTGTTTTTATGGACCTAGAGGGATTCGAACCCTTGACCTCTCGGATGCGAACCGAACGCTCTCCCAGCTGAGCTATAGGCCCATATTGATGACGCTGATAGTGTACCGCGTTTTGGGGCGTTTGTCAAGCAATTTCGGAGAGCGCAAGCGGGGAACTTACAAGCGGCCGAGCTGCCAGAAGGCCACGGCGCTGGCGGCGGCTACGTTGAGGGAATCCACCCCGTGGGACATGGGGATCTTTACGGTGTAATCGCAGGCGGCAATGGTGCTGTTAGCAAGCCCGTCACCCTCAGTGCCCAGCACGATGGCAAGCTTCGGCTCGGCGGCAAGGGCGGGGTCGTCAATGCTGACCGAGCGGTCGCTCAGTGCCATGGCAGCGGTCTTGAAGCCCAGTGCGTGGAGCTGGGCGCTGCCGTTTTCCGGCCAGTCGGCGGGGCAGGCGCCGATCTGCGCCCATGGTACCTGAAATACGGTGCCCATGCTCACCCGCACCGCGCGGCGGCACAGCGGGTCGCAGCAGGAGGGGGTAATGAGCACGGCGTCCATGTTCAGCGCGGCAGCGCTGCGGAAGATAGCGCCCACGTTGGTGGAATCCACGATGCCTTCCAACACAGCCACCCGGCGGGCGTGAGCGCATACCTGCTCCACCGTGCGGGGCGCAGGGCGGCGGAAGGCGCACAGCACGCCCCGGGTCAGTGCAAAGCCGGTGAGCTGTGCCAGCAGCTCCCGGTCGGCGGTGTACACTGGCACATCGCCGCAGCGGGTCAGAATCTCCTGTGCTGGGCCGGTGATCTGCTTGCGCTCCATCAGCAGGGAAAGGGGCTGGTATCCGGCGTCCAGCGCCCGGGCAATCACCTTGGGGCTCTCAGCGATAAAAATGCCCTTTTCCGGTTCCAGCCGGTTGCGCAGCTGCGCCTGCGTGAGCCGGGCGTAGATGTCCAGCTCCGGGGCGGTAAGGTCGGTGATCTCGTGAATGACAGGCATGGAAACGCTCCTTTGAAATGAAGTTTTTTCTATTGTAGCACAAGCCGGGACAGAATGCAAAAATCCCTGCTGCACACAGGGCACAGCAGGGATTGGAATGCGGAATAGCTTACTCAGAGCGCAGCGCCTTGACGGGGTTGCTCTTTGCGGCGCTGCGGGCGGGGATCACGCCGCCCAGCATGGTAAGCAGAGTGGCCAGAACGATCAGGATCAGTGCGGCCTGCGGCGGCAGAGATGCCACCACGTTCACATCGCCCGCGATGTGGTGGATGAGCATATTACCGGGGATGAGCAGCAGCAGGCAGAGCACCACACCCATCACGCCGGAGCACAGGCCGATGATAAAGGTCTCGGCATTGAACACCTGCGAGACGTTGTGCTTGGAAGCACCGATGGCACGCAGAATGCCGATCTCCTTGCGGCGCTCCAGCACGCTGATATAGGTGATGACGCCGATCATGATGGAGGACACCACCAGCGAGATGGCCACAAAAGCCACCAGCACATTGCTGACCATGCCCACGATCTCGGTGACCGAGTTCATCAAGGTACCCACCATGTCGGTATAGTGGATCACCTTGTCCTCCTCGCCCTGCTGCCGCATGGCAGCGTTGTAGGCGTCCAGCTCGCTTACCACCTGCGCCTTGGTGTCAAAGCTGTTGGGGTAGATATAGATGCCATCGGGCTTTGCGTAGTCCACATAACCGATGTCGCTCAAAATCTTTTCGTAGCTGGAAGCGGAGGAGAGCAGGGTGTTTTTGATCATCTCAGTCAGGTCGGAGCCGGTCATGTTGATCTGAATGGCCTGCTGGAACGCGGCGGGGTCGATCTTGAGCGCGCTTTCCACCTGCGTGCTCAGCTGCGCAATGTTGCTCTGGATGGCCTGCGCGATCTTCTGTTCCAACTGCCCCGCCAGCTTCTGGATGGCGGGCCCCATCTGCTCCTGCAAAGCAGCGGTGAGCTGGACTTGCAGCGCTTCGCTCAGCTGGACAGAGTAGGTCTCCATCACGGTCTGCAGATTCTGCTGGAGGCTATCGGCAAACTGTTCCTCCAGCCCGGAGGTATCCAGCAAATCGCCCATGGATTCGTTCAGCAGCGTCTGGAAGGCCTCGGTTTTCATATAGGAGGAAAAGCCGATCTTGTCCAGATTCAGCAGACCGTTGCTGATGATATAGCGCTTGTAGCCGTTCAGGATCTTTTTCATCAGCGCCTGCAAGCCGTCCTGAGAGATGTTCAGCTCTACGCCGTCAAACAGCTCGCTCATGTCCATCTCCATGTCCGGCAGCGGCAGCCCGCTGAGATCCAGCTTGAAGCTGGAGGGGTCGATGAGAGTGGCAAGGTCGAAAGAGCCATCAGTCAGGTCGAATGCGCCGTCCAGATCAAAGTGCAGGGCGCTGGTATCGAACTGGAAAGCGTCCTTTAGGGCGTCCGTGTCCACCGAGAACAGGGAGGCGATATCCAGCATGCTGTTGCCGGCAGCATCGAAGGGCTCGCCGGTCAGCACGTTGATGTCCGGGTCTGCCAGCTGCTGGCGCACGATCTCGCTGTTGGCTGCCTGATCGATGACATGATAGGTCAGATCGTGCAGGTAGTCCAGGCCGCTGTGCAGGATGGTGGAGGTGGCGTCTGCCTTGGGCTGCACGATGCCGACAATGGTCAGCTCCTCGCTGTCAGCCACCAGCTGCTGCATATAGGCTTCATCGTTCAGCTTGCTCAGCCAGACCTTGTGCTCTGTGTCGTAGACATAGCAATCGGCCTTGTTGACAAGCTTGAAGGTCATGCCAAGAAAATCGTCATAGGTATAGGTGCCGTAGTCCGTGGGCAGATCGATCTTCTGGTTCTTTGCATACTGCTGTAATATTTTGTCCAGCTCGGCCTGATCCCGCAGACCCATGGCGTACAGCGTATAGTCCGAAATGCTGCCGTCCGCGTTCAGGGTCAGCACCAGTTCGTTGTACTTTTCCGGCCAGCGACCGGCCTTGATGTCATACTGATCCTCGTACAGGGCGGGGGTCTCGGCCATTTCGCAGAACACATAGGGGCTGGACATGGAGGTCATGATGCTGGTCACCGAGGTGCTCTCGCTGGCAATATCGGAGAAGGTGGTGTCCGGGTTCAGCTTCTGCACGGTGCCGTCCGGGTTCTGACGGTAGATCAGGGGAGAAGCGGCGTAGGCGTATTCCACCGTGGCGTTGTCCCGGATGGTGCAGGCATCGCTGTCCAGATATTCTTTCAGTGACTGCAGATCGTTGCTGGTGGCGCCGATGTTCAGCTGAGCTAGCAGCTGGTTCACCGTGACCATGCCATCCGGCGCAGGGTCAGCGCTGGACGCAACACTGGTGTAGGTGTCCGGGTCCATCATGCTGGTCAGATCCACGCCGGTGCTGCTGATCTGCAGCGGGTAGGCCGCCAGCGTGGATTTTTCCATGTTGCTGATGTAGCGGCTCACACCGTTGGAAAGGGAAAGGATCAGCGCAATGCCGATGATGCCGATAGAACCGGCAAAGGCGGTGAGCAGGGTACGCGCCTTTTTGGTGAGCAGATTGTTGAAGCTGAGGGAGAGGGAGGTGAGCAGGGACATGGAGGAGTGCCCCATGTTCCGGTGCACGGGGGCTGCGGCGGCTGCCTCGTCCTCGGGCTCGTGGGGCATGGTGTCGGAGCGGATCACACCGTCCTTCAGCTTTACGATGCGGGTGGCGTAGCGTTCGGCCAACTCCGGGTTGTGGGTGACCATGACCACCAGCCGGTCCCGCGCTACTTCCTTGAGCAGCTCCATGACCTGAATGCTGGTCTCGCTGTCCAGTGCGCCGGTGGGCTCGTCTGCCAGCAGGATATCGGGGTTATTCACCAGTGCGCGGGCAATGGCTACGCGCTGCATCTGCCCGCCGGACATCTCGCCGGGGTGCTTGTGCAGCTGGTTGCCCAGCCCCACCTGCTCCAGCGCAGCGGCGGCACGGCGGCGGCGCTCGGCTTTGGAAACGCCCGAGATGGTCAGCGCCAGCTCCACATTGCCCAGCACGGTCTGGTGGGGGATCAGGTTATAGCTCTGGAACACGAAACCGATGGTGTGGTTTCGGTAGGAGTCCCAGTCGCGGTCGGTATATTTTTTGGTGGAGATGCCGTTGATGACAAGATCACCGCTGTCGTAGCGGTCCAGACCGCCGATGATGTTCAGCAGGGTGGTCTTGCCGGAGCCGCTGGGGCCCAGAATGGCCACGAATTCGTTGTCCCGCAGGTTCAGACTGACGTTGTTCAGTGCGTGCTGCACCAGCTCGCCGGTCTTATATTCTTTGTTGATCTGTTTGAGCTTGAGCATAAATGTGCCTTTCCGGTACTGCGCCGCCGGGCGCTGCTGCCTGTGGTTTGAAATTCGGAAATGTTTGCAGACAATATCCTATTAAGTTTAGCAAAAAAATGTGAAAAAAACGTGAAATTATTCCGTAGGAATGCTGAAGCTGCGGCACTTTTGCGCCCGGGCAGCGGTTTTGCCGGAAGGACGGGGCAAAAAGGAAAAGTGGGAAAAGATACCGGTTGAATTTGCAGACGGAACGTGCTATTCTAAAGCTGACAGCGGCGCGTAGAGCATGCCGGAGGCAAAACGCCCGAAAATGCTCTGTTCAGACACTTCTTTAGGATTGTAACGGTTTCTCCTACCTTATAAAATATACTTTATATAAACAAGGCAGAAAAAAATTGGTCCTTGTAGTAAGGAGTAACTGTA